>OFEK01000023.1_pt1 | contig 240449 bp, 135 predicted proteins | sample 1521131 | NCBI WGS metagenome assembly OFEK01 (sample SAMN05720209, study PRJEB24109) | activated sludge metagenome | isolation source: Anaerobic digester | place: China | collected 2015-12-16 | reverse complement strand
AAGGTCGTGCGGCTGACTTCTGATATTCCGTGCTGTCGTCTTCTGAAAATGACACTGGGGTCGGCGGCCATGCCTTTCAAAGAGGACGTTGCCATTGCTTTTGCTCCTGCCGGTTAAACGGGTAGATACTGGACATGGACTATACTACTTGCTAGAATATCCTTAGTCAAGACTATACTCCATGTTTTTAGGAGACATTGACAGGACGCAACAGCACACGCCGGGCAGCACCCGGCTCTTGTTGTTGCGCGTTTGAACGATGCACACAGGCGAAGCGAGCACGCATGACGACCCCTGACTTACCAAGGCGTTCGACGGACATCTCCCAACCACCAGAACCACTTGTCTCCAATGAAGATTGGTCGGATTTCTGCGAGTGGGCACGAGATGGCGGCTACGACCAGTCCTACTTCAATCGCTGGGACTCCAAGAGCCTTGCTCTACAGCAGCAATACCTCGACGAGCGGGACGAGCACAACCAGACGGAGAGCCAGCCATGACTACGCACGCAAAACCGAAGGCAACCACAAAGCGCATGACGCCGGAAGAGTTCAAGGCGGAAATCCAGCGGCGAGGCTGGACGTACCGCGCTCTTGCGGAGCGATGGGACGTATCGGACAACTGGATCAGCAAGATCGCCCGGAACGAAAACCGTCCGCTCCACTGGGATGATGCGGTGCGTGGCCTGCCTATGGTCATGAAATAGGTGCAAACACACATGCACCTGAATCCATCTTTTTATTGACCATTTATGGACTCTGCTCCATAATCACAAACAGCCCGGCACTGACCCGCAAGGTCAGACCGCCTCGGAAGGAGGCTCGGGAAAGACAAGAGGACTTGATATGCACATCAACTACGGCATCGACGCCGGAGCCAGAAAGCGCGGCGAGCACGCTCCGGTGACGTGGAACAGCAAGGTTGCGGTGAACGGTCACTGCCTCATGGTCGGCATGTCCGGGGCAGGCAAGACCTACAACCTGCGCAAGATGATCCGGCAGATGCAGGACAGCAGCGAAGGTAAGCCCCTCCGCTTTCACGTCTTCGACGTGCATGGCGACATCGAGATCGAAGGCGCGAGCAGCGTCATGTTCAGCGAACAGACCACCTACGGCATGAACCCGCTGCGCGTGAACCCCGATCCGCACTTCGGCGGCATCCGCAAGCGGGTTCAGGGCTTCATCACCACGATCAACCGCGTCATGCGTGCGCTCGGCCCCAAGCAGGAGGCCGCGCTTCGCAACATCCTTTATGACATCTACACCCGCCACGGCTTCAAGCAGGACGACCCCTCGACGTGGCACATCGACGAAAGCATGGCACGCCTTGTTTCGGACGGCTCTGATGGCCGCCTCTACATCGACGTGCCGATGGCGGAGAAAGACGACGCCAAGGCGCTCGGCGCACGCTGGGATTCGCTCCAACGGTGCTGGTTCATCCAGACCGAGGACTATCAGGGCGGCATCACTCGCTGGGCGCCGAAGACCCTTGCCCGCACCCACCCATCCATCAGCGATGCGCTGCGCATGGCCCGGCACATCTTGCAGATGAGCTTTCTGGGAACTGGTCAGGCCGCAATCACCAATCTTGAAATTGCCAACAAGGCAGCCGCTGCCTACCAACGCAAGCTGCTTGAGGCGCTGCGCCGGGGCGACAAGGCGTTTGCGGACGAGAAGCTGGAGGCCGATCTCGACAAGGCCAAGCAGAAGGCTATCGACACCTTCACCGAGTACGCGAACTCCATCGTAACCGGGCGCGAACTCGGCGACCTCATGAAGTACGACTCGACCGACGTGCTCAAGAGCGTCGTGGATCGCCTCGAAAACCTGAACGCCATCGGCATCTTCAAGGCCGTGCCGCCGCCGTTCGATCCGGCCTCCCAAGTGTGGCGCTACAACATCAAGGCGCTGAGCATGGAGGAACGCAAGCTGTTCGTGCTCTTCCGGCTGGAGGAAATCTTCGCCGACGCGGTGCAGCGTGGCGAGCAGGATGATGTGGTTGAAGTGGTCATTCTGGACGAGGCGCACATCTACGCCGACGACGACCCAGACAACATCATCAACAACATTGCCAAGGAAGCGCGGAAGTTCGGCCTCGCGATGATCTGCGCGAGCCAGTCCCCCACCCACTTCACCGAAGACTTCATCTCTTCGGTGGCGACCAAGGTCATTCTCGGCATCGACGAGATGTACTGGCGCGGCTCTGTCACCAAGATGCGCGTCACCGAAGAGGCGCTGGCGTGGATCAAGCCCCAGAAGACCATGCTCGTGCAACTGAAAACTCGCGGCGAAACCCGCAACGACTGGCGCTGGACGCTGATCGGCTAGGAGCGCCTATGGACAACCTGTACGAACTGATCGGAGCCAGCACCGGCATCGCAGGGGCGATTCTGCTCGCCATCAAGTGCCGCTTCTCCGCATGGGCGTGGCCGCTATGGATCGTCTCGGGCATCGCGTGGATCGTCTACGCGCAGGCCACGAGCACCTACGGCTTGCTGGCCCAGCAGGTTGTCTTCACCACCATCAACCTGATCGGCACATGGCGCTGGCTCATCCAGCCCATCGCCCAGAAAACCGGGGTGCGGCTGGCCGGGACTCCAGCCGCGAATGCAGCTACTCCAACCACAGACAGGAACCAGTGACTATGAATCGTCAAGAACTGATCGAGCACATCGCCGAGGCCACCGGAGAAACCAAAGCGGCCTCCGGGCGCTTCTTGGATGCCTTCATCAACACCGTTCAAACCGCCGTCGCCTCTGGCGACAAGGTTTCGCTGGTCGGCTTCGGCAGCTTCGAGACGGTATCCACCAAGGCACGTCAGGGCCGCAATCCGGCAACCGGGGACGTGCTGACCATCGACGCCACCGTCCGGCCCAAATTCAGCCCCGGCAGCAACTTCAAGGCGCTGGTGAAGGAAACCTTGGAGAAGTGAAACCCCATGCGACCGGGGCTTCGGTTGAAGCCCCGTTTGCCCAGCCCCACAAGAACAAGGAGTAGAAAGGTTATGAGCAGCTATCTCACCCTCGTGGTTCGGACGCCGGACAACGATCCCGACGCCAAGGCTCGCATCCAAGAGGGCTTGCGGATGCTTGAGCCGTACCGCACAGCCATGTCTCTTGAAGACGAGATGACCGTCCTTGAACTGATCGAACAGCACGATGACTTCGAGGACTACATCGCCGATGAGGCGCGAGCAAAAGCCAAGGCGCTTCATGCTGCCGCCGAAGCCCATTGAGAAGGGTGCGGATCGAATGAACGACCTGACCCCCGACGAAATCGCGCTGATCCAGCAGCGCCGCGCCGAACAGGCCCAACGCGATGCAGCACAGGCTTTTCAGCGAAAGGCCATTGCAACCGCACATGCCTTCGACGATTGGTCGGCCACGACCGGCGAGGGACTGACCTTCTCGACCTTTATCAACACCTTCGGCTATCAGGACGAGGACGGCAAGCAGATGTACGAAGCCGTGAAGCGCATCCTTGATGCCGCTTGGCCCCAAGCCTAGACCACTGGCTACAGAAAGGAACTCCAATGGCAACAACCACAGCACGGAAGTATCCCCGCATCGACGACGCAGAGATCGCCCGACTGCGGGCGATGTCAGTGGATGACACGCTCACTCTGCTCGGCCTGTACGCCAAGCTCGACCGGGATTACCAGCCTCACAAGAGCGCCCAGTCGAAGCGCGTCAACGTCTCGGTGGACTCCACGGTGATCGAACTCGTGGTGACAGGAGCCAAATGGTATGACGCCCGCGCTCAGCGCGGCGGAGGCGGTGCCATCGACCTGACGATGCACCTCTACCGCGAACCGTTCGTGAAGGCCGTGCAGCGCCTGCAAGCACGGGAACGGGCACTCCAATGAGCCAACCAGCCCGCATCCAACTCCAGCGCAAAAAGGGCTGGAAGCTACCGCCGAACACCATATCCGTCGCACGGCCCCACAAGTGGGGCAACCCGTACTCGGTCGAGGAATACGGTCGCGACCTCGCCATCGCCAACTTCCGTCGCCGCCTAGACGGCATGAGAGCCATCGGCGCTCTCGATCTGTCCGAGCTACGCGGCAAAAACCTCGCCTGTTGGTGCAAGCCCGGCGAGGCGTGCCACGCGGACGTGCTCTTGGCGCTGGCCAACGATAAAACGCAACCGTGAGGACAGCAGCCATGCCGACCCAGTACCAGATTGAGAAAGCCGCAGGCATCGACGAGGCCACCGCTCAGCACATGATGGCCCGCCGCACACCTGCGGCCAACAACGCGATGGAGCTTCTTCGGATGCAAGTCGCGAGCTACGAACCGGCAGGCTTCGCGCTGTTGCAAGCCGCCGTAGAGGACTGCCGCAAGGAAATCGCGGCACCGACACCAACCTGACCCACGGAGACACCAATGGAACCAAAGGACGACCGCGACGCGCTATTCGCCGTCATACGCGAACTGGAGACGCTGCACACCAACTGCGTCAACAAGGCCAAGTTCATCGACAACGTGATGAGCGGCAAGGAGCAAATCACCTTCGCCACCATCGACCGCTGCCGCGAAGCCCTGATGCAGTTGAATCAGGCCCATCACGTCTTCAAGAGCCTATACGAGAAGCACAGCAGCACCGCCGAGGTGCAAGATCGCATGAAGGCCATCTGTGATACGAACCGCACCACGGCGGACAAGGCCAATGCCGATCTCAAGGCGATTCTCGCATGGGTTCCGCCCGGCCCGATGTCACGGCGCACGGACAACTGAGGGCTTCACTGTGGCAGCATTGTGTAAGCTATGTGGTATCAGTGTGGCGCTATTCGCGGTGCTTGCGCCCGCACTGGCGGCAGCCAGCGAGCTATCCGGTCGCGTGGTAGGCGTCGCGGACGGCGACACCCTCACGCTTCTCCACGCCCAGACCCCGGTGCGCATCCGGCTCGCAGAGATCGACGCACCGGAGAAGGCCCAACCATTCGGACAACGCTCGAAGCAGTCACTGAGCGATCTGTGCTATGGGAAGGAGGCGCTGGTCGCCGTCTCGGCTCAGGACAAGTATGGCCGCAGCATAGGCCGGGTCTGGTGCGCAGGCACAGACGCCAACGCGGAGCAGGTGCGACGCGGGATGGCGTGGGTCTATGACCGCTACGCCACGGACAAGACCCTCTACCCGCTACAGGATGCGGCCCGGCAGGCGCGAAACGGCCTCTGGGCCGATCCAGCGCCTGTCCGACCGTGGGAATGGCGCAGGCTTCCCTGATTCCAACCACCCCGCACCTGCGGGGTTCTTTCCATTCGGGCTTCGCTCGCCCATATCGCAGCACTCGCAGCCGCTTCTGGCGGTTCCTGCTGCCACCTTAGACACTCCCGCTCCCAGCCCGGCAGCCACAACCGACATCTCGGTGGCCCCCTTGCCTGCGGCGCGTGCCACCGCTCCAGCGCCGCCGTCCGCGCCCGCAACAGCGCCTCCCGACAGCACTGCAACGACCGCCACCAGTAAAGCCTTCATGACTCCCTCCAAGCCCGCCAAGCGGACTGCGTGACCGAGTTATTTATGTTAAATCCCCATCCCCGCTCACGCGGGGAACACTCTTCGCACGATGAAACACTACGGCGACATCCGGGCATCGTAATCGGTGCCACTCTCCAGAACAGGCTCTTCACTGAAATCCAGCCCGCCCTCGACCTCGACACCTCGCTCTTTCATGTCGCGGATCATCCACTCGAAGGCCACGGTGAAATGCGGGATGTCGTAGCCCGGATCAGCCGCCTTGATCTTCTGGGACAGCGTGGCGATCTCGACCTTGATTGCATCATCGGTATCGTCCAGTTCCCACGCATCGGAATTCCCTTCCAGCGCAGTCAGGTGCCGTGCCTGACTGAACGGCTCCCCTCCGACCTTCACAGCCGCATTCAGCCGCTTGTAAAGATGGCCGTCGCCCTTGCCTTGCTCCAGATGCGAGTCAATGACCCGCAGGAACTCCACATGCGCTTCCGGCGATGCCACCAAGTCTTTGTAACTGTCGTACTCCATGAATACCCCTTATTTAATCTTTAAATTACATTTCTCAAATTCAAACTCAAGCGCGCCTGTTGCCGAACGATGTGCCGTTATTACCAAGTCATGCGAAATAAATTTCACCGCCTCCACATTTTTAATATTTTCACACGCACTTGACTTATAAAAATCCACGGCCACGGCAAGCTCCATGACCATCGCTTCATACTTACCTTTGTAATCCTTCTCAATTGTTTCGTAAAACAGTCCCATGAGGGCAAACGGCATGACAATGAGCAATTTTTCCGACATATCTAGGCCGCCTGCCTTGCCACTCTCAGCATCTCTAACTGCCAAATACGAGCTAATGACAGCAAGAGGAATCGAGATCACCGCCAACCCCTTAAGCAAAGGGCCGGTAATGACATAAGGCAAGAAACCCACTGCAAGTACAGACACCGTGACAGGGAAACTCTCTGGCGACAGTCCGAATAGCCCATTGACGTATCCGGCAGCCCATTTAACAGAGCAGATCGAATACCCAAAAAAAAGCCCCCAACCGCAGACCTTGAACCACCCTCTCTTTGACACCGCCGTGTACCACTTGCTGCTCGCGATAAGAACTGCGGACACAACTATTGGTATCGCGCTCCAAAAAAGGGCATAGATAGCTCTTACCCATTCATCAATGATAAACGGGCCTACACATGCGCCGAAAACCACTCCAAACACGCCGCCCGCAATACCCTCCGCCACAAAGAACTTGGCATTTTTACGGACAAATAATGCAGGGTGATTCGCTATGGATTCACGGCTCCACATCTAATTCCACACCTTTAATACAGCGCAGGCGGTACTCCGCCATCAGGTTGTTGAAATGCTCGGCCAGCACGCGGCGGTCAGAACCCGTGGGATTCGGGTTCCCGACCGGATGACTGGCGTACCGCTGCTCATCAGCGCCGTACACGAGGTAGTCGCTCCGCGCTCCCTTCGCGTCCAGTTGATCGAGCACATAGGCCGCCCCTGCGCGGGCGAAAAGCTCCCGCGTTGTAGCCCAGTACGGGGCAGAACGGGTTTTATCAAGCTGCTTGGCCTGCTCGTGGAAGGCCGTATCGCGCCCGTTGGCACCGGAGCGGAACGACAGCGGCAGATCGACCTGTAGCTCGCGTGCCGCCTCGACTGTGCAGGCCAGTGCCAGATTGCGCACCATGTAGGCGATGTTGCCCTCCACCTTGTCCTTCACCTTGGTGAAGCCCGGCTTGTTGTCGCAACCCTTGCGCAGCGTCTCGAAGATTTCCTCTTCCATGCCGCTCAGTGCCTCCCACACCACAGCACCCGCTGGGCCGATCCCCGTCTCGCTGAACGAGGGATTGCCCTTGATCGCCTCTATGTGTCGGGCCGCCTTCTCCGTGAAGTCCGTCGCGGCCTTCTGATGCAGCGATTCCATCACGTCCTTGAGATGCCGCCGCGTTTCCTCGCTTTGCAGGTAGAGCCACGACAGCGCGTTGTCTGCGCCGCGCCGGGCGTTGGCCGACGCCCGGCTGTGGATGTCCTCCGCGTCGCCCGGACGACGCTTCATCGCGTGAGACAGCGCACCCATGACGCTGCCACGCGGATCGCCCTCGCGCTGCTCGCTCGCATAGCCCGCCTTTTCTCCCAGATGGAAGTCAAGCGCGTGCATCCACTCGTGCGCGAGCGACCCTGCCCCTTTCATACGGGTCAGGTTGATGACAAACCGCGCAGGCTCGAAATGGGCCAGCGCCGCGTGCTTACCGCCTCGGCCACGGGAGCCGAAGGCCACCGCAAGCTCGCCGTCGAACGACACTCCACTCGGCGGAATGTCGAGCGCGTCAGCGAGGTCGCACAGGCTGTCAAAGGCCATGTTCAGCACCTGTTGCCGCTCGTCCTGCGGCAACCAGTTGCCAAACTCCACGGCCCGGAAACCGAAGTGCTCGATCAGGTCGTCGGCAACAATGTCGCGACCAGAGCGCCAATCCTCGCCTGACCGCTCCACCCGGTCGAGATGAGGCCGGTGAAGCTCGCGATCCTGATCGGCTTTCTCCGCCTCAGCTTCCTTCTCCGCCTCGGACTTCTCGCGCTTGGCCTTGATGAGCGTGCCCCATAGCTGCTCTTCCGTCGCAGTCTGGCCCCAACCGGCCACCCGGCGCTCGCGCTTGCTGATCTCGCTCCTGATCTTCTGAGGCACCACCGCCTCGGTGTTCACGTTTTCGCCCCAGCCGTAGGAACGCTCGGAGTCGTACAGGAGGTGGCTTGCATCACTGCCAATCGCCACCTGAAAGGCCGACCCACCATAGATGTAGTTGCTGTCGCCGCGCCCGGCCTTGAAGAGCCGAATGCAAGCGTCCTTGAAGTCATCCAGTGTCTTGACCTCAGCCATCGCGTCACGCACCGCGCCGACAGCGCGGATGTACTCGCCCTCGGGATCATCCGCGATCATGCTGTGTCGCCGATCAGGCTCCACGTTGATTGCATCCTTGAGATACTTGATGGCAATGGCCGCCTGCGGCGTCACCCCGTCCTCGCGCATCTGCTGGTAGTTGAGCGACGCCCAGACGTTCTTCTTGAGCACATAGGTCTTGCGCTCCATGTCGTTCATGGAGTCAAGGTCTTCGATAGTCAGCGACCGCCGCGCATAGTCCTTCCGTGCGCCGCCGATCTTTTCACCGGCATCGACGTGCTTCACCTTGCCGTCACCCGGCGCTGCCGCGTCGGTCTGCACCGTCTCGGCAAGCTCGCGCAGCTTCTGCTTCGCAAGCTCCTTCGCGTGGTCGGCCATCAGCTCGTGGCCGCGCTTCAACGCAGCCCCCAAAAGCCCGGCCAACTCGACCTGCTCCGCGTCGGCCATCGGCACGAAACGGCTGGCAGTCAGGGCCAGCAGGCGAACGTCGCCCTCAGTGATGTCTGTCAGCGGCTTGGCACGCACCGAGCCACCACGCTCCGCTTCGTTCCCGTCCGTCAGGTGCTTCACATCGGACGGCAGTCGCGGATGGCGCTGCCGCAGTTCCTCCACCGCAGACACCACCCCGGTGATAGAACCCCAGAGCAAATCCGGCATCTCCAGCTTCTCCGGGGATGCCCCCCACTCTCGCCAGTTTTCCACCGCCTTCGCCACTACCGGAGCAATGCCCTTCGCCTCCCGAATAGCCGCGACGATCAGTCCACCCGGCCCGGCGCTGTAATACTGCTCTGGGCCAATGTCCATGATTTCCGGCGCGAAGCGCACGTCCTTCAAGGCAATGATCTGGCCCGCTCGCGTTACCCACAAAGGTGCGGCATACGGCAAATCCACCTGCTGCAAGTCTTCGCGCTTCCAGCCATCCGCCTGCGCGGACTCCAGATCGGCATAGAACGGCACCAACGCATTCTGCCGATAGTTCGCACGATGGAGCCTGTCCGACATTCCGTAATGGCGGCTCACGGTGTTACCGCCCAGAAGAGGGAATTCCTGCCGCGACAGCCTCGGGTCTGCCTCGGGGATCGCGCCTGACTCGGCAAACGGCTTCTCGAATGGGTTGGCGACAGGTGTCCAGACACCCTTGTTCTCAGCCGCAAGTACCCTGTCCGCAAAGGCCGCCCACTCGCCGTCCATGCCCGCCTCCGGCTCGGCCACGAGGCGGATTTCATCCACGGGCATGTCACGCAAATCCTCTGCGTCCAGCCCCGGACACAGACGACGCAACTCCGACAGCGAAAACTCAGTCTTGGTGGAGAAGAATCGGAGGTACTGCTTGAAGTCGTTGTTTTCGTAGCTGCCAACACTCACCGGCTGCGGCTGCTCACCAAACCCCAAGTCCTGCTTCGCTTGCGTGAAGCTCTCGTGCAGCGCCCGGCGCTCATCCGCCGTCACCTCACGATCAGTCGGCCAGCCGTACATGCGCTGGTACAGATCGCGGTCGCGAATCTCAAGGCACGTCACCGCCACGCCGCGCAGCGGTGACTCCGGCACTACCCGAAGCGCGGCTCCGAACCGCGCCAGATCAAACCACTTGATATGACGTTCCACGAATCCATCCGTCAATCCGCATCCCGAACAGCCGTTTCTCGGACGGTGGCGGGTAGTTCAACATAGGCAGCGAGGCGAGCAGCGAACGGCGAGACATCGCAGGGCTTGCCGTCGATCAGCACGATCTCCAGCCCTTCGATGCACGAACGATCACGCGACCACCGGGCCACAAGGCCGCCCGTCGCGTGCCGCTCCTGCTCATCCTGCACGCCGAATTCAATCTGCACGGTCGGCGCATCGTCACCGGGGCGCGTCGCTCCCGAGATCGACAGATAGTTGCGCTCGTCCTCGAACTCGCGCACCACCTCGGCCCATCCAGTCTCGATCCCGGCCAGCGCGGTCGAGACAACCTCGCCGATGTAGGCCAGATCACGGCGAGCGTCCGGCAACAACTCGTCCTTACGGGCTGGGATCATTGTCGGCCTCCGCATCTGCGCCCTTCTTGCCGCGCACCATGTTCACGAAGTCCTTGGCGATCTCCTTGAGCTTCTCCATGATCCGCTGGATGGTTTCGCGCAGCTTCTCCGCGTGGGACTTGTCTTCGCCCTCGAACAGCGGCGCATTCGCCGTGTTCTTCTGCATCCGCCCGTGCGAATTGTCGAGCCGGTCGCGCAGCGCCTCGAAATGCGGGTTGCCCTCGGTTTCCGGGTTCAGCAGTTCCTCTTGCCCGCGACCGTACTGGCGCACCCAGCCGTCAAGCGCCTTGTCCATCGCCTTCTTGTTGGTCTGGGCATCCGGGGATTCAGCGACTGCGGTACGGAATTTCTCGTGCAGATCGGACATCTCGCCGTTCGGCTTCATCTTGTCCATCACGTCCTCGACGGACAGCCCGGTCTGTCGGGCACGCTCTTCGATTTCCTTGCGGACGTTCGGCAGGTTGCCCGACTCCCACAGCTTCTGCATCGCGTCCTCGTAGGCATTCGCCGCCTTCTCGGCCTGATCGACACGGTATTCCGAAATACGGGGCAGCACCGCCACACCCGCTGCGGGCGCTTCCTGCGCTTCGCTGCCATCGCGCTCGCGCAGTGCTCCCGCGAGCGACGAAGCGACCTTTCCACCCGCCTTCAACGCAGCCCCTGTCAGCGCAGCCGCACCGCCGAGCAGCGACATCCCACCCTCGGCCAGCGCCTGCGCTCCGGTCTTCACCTGCTGCTGCCCCTGAGTCGGGCCAGCACCGGGGATCATGCCGCCCTGTTGGACAGCGGCATTCACCCGCTGCAATTCATCGGGATCAACCAGCATGGCCCCTGCATTCACCTTCTTCGCCACGCCCATGAGGGCTTCGTAGGTGGCCCGGTCAAGCGTCACCTTGTCGCCTTGCGCCGCCGCCTCGGCCTCGGCATCGGGCACGACATCTTCGTACTCGGCGTCCTCAATGTGCTCGTTGCGGCGCTCCGGCTCCGTGACAACCTCCGGCTCGATTTCCGTCACGACCTCCGCCTCCGCGTCGGGCGCAGTATCGGCCTGCTGTACGGCGGGCGGCAGACCAGCGCCCTCTGCCGTAGAGGCAGCCGGGTTCTGTGCAACTGCCGCATCAGCGGGAACACCATCAATCTGGGGGGGCTGCACTTTGTCGGCTTGTTGCTCAACTGGCTCTACTGCCACTTGGTCAGCCGGGGCAGCCGCAGGGGCTGCCGGAGCTTTCTGGGCCTCCGGGGGGATGAAGTTGGGCAGCGGCTTTACATCGCCGCCGTCCTGCTCGTCGTAATCCGAGAACGCCTGATCTTTTTCTTCCAAATCCATGATCGCCACCTTTACCTTGTGTCGCCTTATTTAATGATCCGGCTGACGGCATCCTTCTGCGCACGCTCGTGCGCCGCCTCAGCCTGCTTCCTGATTCGAGCCATCTTCTGCGACGTGTAGATGGCAAGCAGGGCTTCGACCCGCTCCTTCTTGCGAAGGATGGCCTCGGCCATGTAGTTGTTCACGCCAACGGCGCGGTTGTAGTCAACCCAGAGCGCACGACTCGATACCTTGGTGATGTTGTTGTTCCACTCGGCGTCGCTGAACCGACGCCCCGCCTCCGTCAGCATCATTTCCGAGGTGGACATCGTGTCGTAACCGCCAATCGGCGCGGTCGGCAGCGTGCCGTAGCCATCCTTGTCAGATAGCCACTCGGCGGGAGACTTGCCCTCGGCAGCGGCCAGCGCCGCGTCCGCATTCGCCGCCGCGACTTGTGCTGGCTCGAACTTGACGTTCGGAGCCACGCCGCCCGGAGGGACGTTGCCGAACAGGATGGCGTGCTGCTCCTTGGTGTCCTTGCCCAGAATCGGGTAGTGCTGCGGATTGCCGTCTTGGATCGGGAAAGTCGCGCAGAAATACGGGGCCGGATCGGTCTTCCAGCCGATTCCGGCCTGCTGGTTGAAGACATGGGGCAGTTGTCCCGGATTGAACGCCCCTCGCGCCGCGTTCTGCGGGAAGGCAGCCGCACGCGCCGCATCCTTCTGCGCCGCGCCATAGGTGAAGTGCAAGTGCTTCACCATCGCGTCGCTGGGCGTGTTGCCGGACAGGCCAAGCTGCTGCCCGGCCTTGACTTCCATACCCTGCTTCAAGCCGGTCGCAAAGCCGCTCATGTGGTAGTACGCCACCACGTCGCCGTTGCCCCGTTTGATGAGGATCGCGTTACCAGCGGTGCCACGCTTGCCGATGAAGGTAATCACCCCGTCTGTCGTCGCGTACAGCGGCTGCGACGCGCCACTGGTCGAGAAGTCCAGACCATCGTGCATGTGCGGCTTCTGGTTCGCGCTGCCAAAGTTGCCGGAGCCACCGCCCCGGAACTTGCCGAAGCGCCCGGAGACGGTCTGTTTCTCGGTTGGCGACACCATGCAGGTATCGGCGACAGCCAGCGCCGTGGTGCCCGCGAGCGCCACGGCCAGCGCCGCCCTTAGTACCTTGCTTGCCATGCAACCCCCTTACTTGATCGCATTCGTCACGTTCTGCTTGGCAGCACGTTCAGCGGCAACAGCGGTCTGGTTCTGCGAACCGGACGACTGCACTTCGAGGGCCACAAGCGCCGCAAGCTGTGCTTCCATGCGCTCGTACTGGCGGTACTGCTTCTCCTGAATTGCGAGATCAAGCGCCTTGACCTTCAACAATTCGACGAGAGCACCGCGCTCGTTCTGCGCAGACATCACTCGCGCCCACGCATCGTATTCAGCCGAGTTGCCCGCGTACCGCTTCACCTCGTTGCGGAAATGCACGGCCAGCGGAATATCCTTGCCCGTCTCCGTGCCGGTGACGCCGGAGTAGTCCAACTGGATTTCCTTGAGCGAAGCGATGGCCGGAGAGATCAGCGCATCCTTGCGGGCCTTCGCCAGCGAATAGGCTGCCGTCGCAGGCGTCGATCCGGCAGCCGTGGGCACGGGGCCATCCGGCACGCCGACCATGTTGTTCACGAACGCCACCTTGGCGTCGTACAGCTTCTCGCCTTCCATTGCAGGCTCGAAGAGCGTCGCGACCGTCAGGCTCGCGCCGGGGATCGCGCCCACGGTCTTGCAAAGCCCGGAATCGACCTGATCCTGCGTGCAGAAATCCTTGTTGGCCTCAATCAGCGCACGCTGCCCTTGAATGGGATCAACATAACGCCCCGGCGCTGCCACCACCTCGGACATCACTCGCGCCCGGCGCTCGGTCGCCATGTCCGCATCGCGGTTGGCGATCACCTGCCGCGTCGAATACACCTTGCACGGCGAGTACCCTTGGCCGAACTCCCCGCCATAGTCGAACCGCGCCTGCTTGACCCGCTCGGTCTGCGCGAGCACGTTCAAACTGGTCGCCACCTGCTGCGAGGCGGTGCGGCTGCTGTCTGCGATCTGGTTGGCGGCCATCGCCTTCTGCTTGGTGAGCACAGCAATCGCCGAGGTCAGGCGCTGCGAGTTCATCTCCAGTTGCGCCGAAAGCGCCTTGTCCACCGCCGAGATGGCTTGGTTGAGCACCTTGGTTGCGTTCTGGAACTGCGGAGCCACCCAGTTCTCTTGGTACTGCGGCGGGCAGTACGCCGCATAGGCCCACGTCGAGGACAGGACAAGGGTGATGCCGAATGCAGCCTTCCAGCGGCGTGCTTCCTGCGATTCATTGAATCTCATGCTGCCCCCTTTCACTTCACGGTCACGTTGGCGGTGTCAGCCAGCACCTTCTGGTACTGCGCCTCCAACGGGCCGGACAGCTTGTCGGCAGAAGCCAGCAACAGCGCCGCGAGATTCGCTTCGAGGCGCTGGTTCTGCTCGTATTGCTTGTGGTGAATCCACACTTCAAGGCCAGCCATCTTGGCCGCCTCGACCAGAAGGCCGCGCTGGGTCTGGCGGGCCATCGACCCAGACCACTGCTCGGCCTCCTTGCCACCGAAATACTGGTTCACGCGCAACTTGAGCACTTCGTTCGGGGACTTGCCCCCAAACTGGGCAGACTGGGTGTTGGCAGCGTCGATCATCGCAAGGCTGTACGCTGGCACGGAGAGCAGCGCATCCTTGCGGTTCTTCACGACCATGAAGGCTTCACCTGCGGGCGTGCCGCCAGCGGACTTCTCCAGCTTCTGATCGGGTGCGCCCAGTACATGCTGGATGTAGGCATAACGCGCCTCCGTCTGGAGGCTGCCTGCCGGGGCAGCATCGAACAGCAAGGCGGCGTTCGTATCGCCACCCGGCAACTGGCTGGCCGAGCAGAGGCCAGCACTCGCCTCTGCGGCGGTGCAGAACTTGCTGCGGTGCGTGTCCAGACGCGCCTGCATAGCCTGCGCCGTCGAGTTCACCAGACGCCCCGGAGCTACATCGGTCATGCCGACAGTGGTCTTCGCCTGCACGGCAGCCGACTCGAAGGCGATGTCCATCGTCTTGTTCTTCGCGTTGGTGCCACATGGGTCGTAACCCTGCCCGGTTGCCGGGTTGTAGTTCAGGTAGGCCGTTGCGACCTGATCGCTCTGCCGTTGCGCACGAACCGCGTTCACAAGCTGCTCGGCAGCCTGCCGCGTGCCATCGCTGACGATGTTGGCCGAAAGCGCCTCCTGCTTGGTCGCAACCGCCACCGACGAGATGATCTGCTCGAACTTGGTCTGCATCTGCGTCGAGAACGCCGTGCCAAAGGCCGCGATGTTCCCGGACACCTCGGCGGTCTGGGCGGCAATCTGCTGGATCGTCCAAGTTTCAGCCGGGCCGAAGCCGTAAAGCGCCGCGTAGGCCACCCCACTACCCAAGGTCGTGGAGAGAACCGCAGCAGCGATGATTTTCTTTTGTGCTTTCATATCACTGCCCTGTCAGCATGGGCATACGACGATCCGTCGCCTGCCCGATAATCGCGTTGGCCGCCATCGCGCTCAGCGCGGCAGTCGCAAGCTGCTGCGACTGCGCAGCAGCGCAAGCCGTAGTCGTGCAATCGCTATTGGCCTCCGCCCGTGCATCCGCGATCATCGCGGCGTAGGCGTAGGCCGCCACTTCACCCTCGGGGGCCAGCGTCTTCTCGCTGAAAGCCCCCGCGTAGTTCACATCCCACCCCTGCATACCGTTGGCCGACAGCGAGCACATGCCTTGCTTGGCCTCAGAGACGGTGCAGTAGGTGTCACGGTGCATGGTCAGCACCTCGGCATTGGCAACCGCCTTCGACCCCACGCGGTTCGACGCGAAGCTCGCCATCAGGCGGGCCGCGTCCTTCTGCCGCTGCGAGTCAGCCTCGACATGCAGCTTGCCGTTCTGCTGCGCCACACACTTGATCGTCACAGGCTGGCCAAGCTCGGAGTCGAATGAAGTGACTGCCTTCATCACCCGATCCGACATGCTGATCGCGCCCATCGCGGTCGCAAGCTGCTTTTTCGCCGTGACCTCCGCCTGCGACTCCTGATGCGCGGCCACGCTCGTCTGCTTGACGCTCACGGCCCACGCGGACGCCTCATTGCGCAGGGTATTGATGAACGCGATCACCGAATCCCACGACAGCGCATGAGCGGGCACGGAGGCCAAGGCCAGTCCGTACCCCACAAGCGTCCCTGCAATGACTTTCTTCATCCTCATCGCCTACCCCCTTAGTTGAACAGGTTGCCAATGGACTGGATGAAGCTGCTGTTGTCGCTGGTCTTTTGCGGAGCCGTCGCGCTCTTCGCGCTCACGCTCTGCACGCTGTACGCGCTGGGCGAAATGCCCGCCAGTTGGGACTGCAACGCCGAAAGCTGCGAGTTCAGGTTGTTCAGGTTGTTCTGGGCGCTTGCCACGGCCTGCTGCTGCGAAGTGCAGTTGTTGTATTGCCATGCCTGACAATTCGCCAACTGCTGCTGCGCCTGCTGCAACTGGTATTGCGCCGGGCCGACCTGCGCTTGCACGTTGGCAATCTGCTGGTTGAGCGCGTTGATCTCGGCATTGGTGCCGCCCATGTCGCTGCCTGTGCCCGACGAGCCGCCGAAGTCGGTCTGGGTGCCGTTGAACGGGTTGGTGCCCACGGTGTAGGTGCCACCGCTCGTGCCGCTGTGGTACTGCGAACCGAGGTTCGGGTCGATCTGCGACATGCCCTGCTGCACGAGGCCGTTGGTCAGACCGTTGAGATCACCGAAGGAACTCAGCCCGTTCACCTTGCCGATGGCCTGATTGATCGGCGATGTCACCATGCCGGTGACTTGATTGACCGCCGTGCAAATCTTCTTCTGCGCGTACTTCATCACCGCGTCCTGCGCAGCGGACAGGATGCTGGCGAGACTCGGGATGGAGAAGGAAAGGTCGAAAATCTGGCTCAGGCCCGAGAAGCAGTCGCTGCCAACATCGAACAGCGACTCCACGTTCGGCGTCGCCGAGGCAAGCTCGGTGTGGATGTCGAGCGCCTGTTTGATCGAGTGCCCGATGGTGCCGTCCTTGGTGCCCGTGGCGCAGTCCTCGGCGTCGGCCTTGATGTTATCCGCCACCACAGAGGACTGCTGCGAGATCAACTGGCTGCTCGCGCTCGCCAGCGTGCTGCCCGAGCCGACCGCCGAAACGGCGTACCCGGCGAACATCACCGACACGCCCAGCGCGACGCCGATGGCGATCTTGCGGTCGAAGACACGGCCAACGGCAGCGGCCACCGGATTCATTTTCCCGTTAAACATCTGAATAACTCCCCATGATCTGCAAAATGCGAGTCAGGCGCTTCCCGGAAAAGATTTCCCCCAGTAGTTTCGCCTTGCTGAACGCTTCCAAACGCCGCCTGACGGCTGCGACATTGGGTGATTGTCCGGCCTCTTCTTCCAGCAGGAAGCCCAGCCGTTCCAAAAATTCCTCGTTGTGCTGACCCACGAACCGAATCAGGTACATGCACCGCGTTGTCGTCAGGTGACACAGGATGTCCGCAAATTCGCGAGGAACGCGGTGCAAGACCGGCAAGCTCGCCTCGACGAAGCGTTGCAGGTCTTGCACGAAAAGCTGGATTTCCAGCGCCTTCGGCGACTCCGACTCGTTGTAGTCCACCGCCCACTTATCGACGCGATCCAGCGCCAACAGGAAGTTGAGCAGTTGCACATTCCGCGTCGATTTCGCGAAGTGGGCCAGAACGCTATGCGACGTGAGATCAAGCGTCTCGATCTCAGGGATCGGGACGCCTTTCAAGTCGCTTGTGCTTGCTTGCGCAGTTGAATCCAGCATGGTCAAATTCACGAAACTATACCCAGTTTCTAATTCTCTATCAAAAACCCCGGCGTATCAAGATTCTAACAACGGCCCGATCATGGAGCCGGGCCATCATCCGTCGCCACCTCAAGGTTCCTGCCGTGCTCCAGCCGGAACCGCTCCTTCAACGCCTTGATGACATCGTGGTCGGGTTCAGGCACGTAGAACTTGCCGACATGGTGATTGCGCTGCATAAGCTCCATCAGGGAGCGCAGATCGTCCCTGTCCACATCCACCTGCATGTAGGACTTGGTGCCACTCAGCTTTAGCCGCAGACTGCCTTCCGGCGTCTTCTGGCCGATGTCGAAGATCGTTCCATCGGTCATCAGCGCACCCGCCCTCGACTTGGTGCCGGGGATACTCAGACGGAAGGCATCGCCGCCATTGAGCACCTCGAACATGATGCCCTCGCCCTTCTTCATGTCCTTCACCCCGGCGTCGTAGATGCGGAACGACCCATACATCGAGCGTTGACGGAACTCGGGGTGCTTCGGATCGAGGTACTCGTCGATGTAGTCGCAGATGTCCCGCGCATCCAAACCGATGGGCAGTGCCTTCACCATGTCCGGCGTAATGCGATCCTTGAGCAAAACCGCCCGCTGCCGGTTGCCCTCTTCATCGGTGAACAGGATCGGAGAACCCAGCTTCTGCTTGCTCGCCAGTTCGCACGCCCGGAAGATGTTGCCTTGCAGCACGTATTGGGTGCGGATCACCTTGCCATCGGGTGCGGCATCGAACTCGGCCATAACCTGCTCGGCCTGCCGCTTGATATGAGGCATGGTCGCCATCTTGTCCGGGTCGAGGCTGATCCATGACCCGGAGAACAAGTCCTTGCCCTGCGTCCGCACGGTCGCCAGCGTGATCTCCCGCACCCTGTCCTCGCCGGGGAAAGCCACCTTGGCCCGGTACTTCGAGAGCAGGAAGAAGTCCTCCTTGTCCTTTGGTAGCTCGACCGAGGTGATGACCCCTTTTCGCTCACCCTTGAACGGGTCTTCATGGGTGAGGCGAACACCGGGACGGAAGGCATCAAGATTCGTCAGAAGCCAGTCCGCCCGTTCCTTGGCCCCCTTCGCCCCGGCCACATCTTTGCCGTCGAGCAGTACCGACAGCGGCTCTTCGGACTCGCGCAGCTTGGTCGGCAACTGGCGACGCACCCAGCCGTCCCTCATCCCTTCAAGCTGCTCGCGGAAAGAGCGCAGCGAGCCGCGTTCATCCACCGCTGGCTCGGCCCGGTACAGCTCAAGCCCGGCCTTCACCATGCCAAGCAGCTTCTCGGAGCGGATGGGGAAGATGTCCTGCTCGTACCGCACCGTGACCAGCTTCACCGGCTCATCGAAGGTGCTTCCAGCCGACCGGATCACGCCACTTTGCAGTTCTTCTTCCTTGACGATCTTGGCCTTCCACTCGAAGACATCGACCTTGAACGGGTTTTCCCCGCGCTGCTCCAGTTCCTCGATCTTGTCGGCAAACCGCTCCGTGAGCGTTTTCAGGATTTCCTCCTGCTTTTCCACGCTCACCATCATCAGGCGGCCCATCAACTTGTTGATATACGGGCACTCCTGCGAAAACCGCGCAGCATCGTCCAAGTCGTCCTCGCTCGGCAGGTTGATGTCGAGCAGTTCGGCCACATCAGGGTTCTCTGCCAGCCATTCCAAGGCGACTCGATCCCCCACATCGTTGAGCAGATCGAATTCCTCGCCTTCGAGATTCGCATTCTCCCGGTTGCTTGTGGTGTTGGCTGACAGCTTGCGCAACTTCGCGTTGTGCATCATCGTGAGCCGCAGTTCGGCAGGAAGCCCGGACTCCAGTCCAGTGATGACAGGCGGAACCACCTGATCCTTACGGTTCACCCGCCCCATCCATTGCAAGAACTCCGCGATGTTGGCGGCCTTCTGCAACACGATGAAGTCGCGTTGGCGAATGTCGGAATCCTCGAAGCGATCCGTGGCGTGCAGCGAGATGCCCGTGGAGCCGGAGCGGGTGATGACGATGGCGTCGTACTTGCCGTTCTGGAAGCCCGCCACATTCGCGACCGCATCCGCCTTCGCATGGAAGTTCACGTCCCACATCGCCGGGTTGGCTGCGTTCGGCGTGATAGACGCCGTGCGCCCGGACACCTCGGCCACCGGATGACCTCGCTGCTGCAACTCCTTCTTCACTACGTCAATCGGGGTCAGCGGAAGGTCTGGGAAGGCGCGAATCTTCTCGCGCACCCTGTCCTCAGCCTCTTGGTATTCCTCGCTCTCCGGCTTGATGCGCTGCACATCCCCGTAGCGCCCCTGAATCTTGATGACGCCAATCCGGTCAAGCATGGACTCAAGCAACTCGCGGTACTGCGGCGGCTCGTCGAGCACCACGTTGCGCATCGCGTCGTTGATGCTCGACACGAGCACGTCGCGGCGAGCCTTCTCTTCTTCGCTCAACGCCCCGGCACGCTCATCCAGTTCGGTCAATTCCGCCTCCAGATGCTCGATCCCGGCGCGACGGGAGATCACCTGACGCAACAGCGACTCGCCCGTGTTCTCCACGGCGATCACCGGCTTGCGCCCGTTGGAGAGATCGTTCAACGCGGTTTCCACCGCATCCTCGATCTTGATACCCAGCAGGAACTGCCGGTTGAGGCTGTAGAGGCGCGAGCCGAAGTTCATGCTGGACGCCTGCATACGCGCACCCTGCCTGTCCTTCTCTGGGATTTCCTCCCAGTCCTTCTTGTACCCCTTGTTCATGTCGGAGACGGCCTTCGACACGTCGCCAGCAAGGTAGGACATCTCGCCGATGATGTCGGAAAGCGCATCGGCAAGCTCGACGTTGCGCTGGCGTCGCGCAGCGTCGGGATTGCGCGTGTGGAAGGTCAGCTTCGAGAAGTCATGTTCGCGCCGGATGAGTACCCCGTCGCGAGCCATGTTGGTCGAGATCGCTTCCTGCAACGCCTCGCCACCGGCCTTGAGGGTATCCGGGAGCGTCCGCAGATCGACCGAATCCGGGAAAATCTTGTTGTAGATGGCGAAGTTGGATACCCCCTTGAGCGGGGTTGCTGACGCATAAAGCACCGCGTCGCTGTTCGCCACAGCCTGCCCGACCGTCGCGGACAGATTCGACGCGCCAGAGGCAACATGCGCCTCGTCAAGAATCAGCATCCCGTTGTTGGCCGCGATCTCCGTCAGCAACGCGGCCTTCGGGTTCTTGTGGTACGCACGCATGAACTGCGAGTAGGTCGCCAACACCATGTCGGTGTCAGGCTCCACTGCCCCGCTCGTCAGAGCCGCCTTGCGCTCCTGTGGCGTCGTCGCCCGGTACAGAACCTCGTTTTCAGTGCCGAACCGCTTGACGCTCTCGCCATCGTTGAAGATGAACAGCTTTTTGAAGAGGTGCTGACTGCCGATGTCGCTGATGTCCCGGAAGATGTCAGTGAACAACTCCGGTTTGATGGTCAGGAACACCGGCATCTTCTCGTTGAGCTTCGCATAGCGCAGCATTGCCGCGACGAACCGCCCCTTGCCCATGCCCGTCTGGTCGGCATTGATGATGCCCCGCCCCTCTTCCACCGCCTTGATGGCGAGGCCGATGGCATCCACCTGCTCCGGGCTGAAATACCGGGACAGTTCCTCTTCGTCGTACCGGAGCTTCCCGGCGACATACTTGTCGATGCCACCGAATCGCGATTCCAGATCGTTGAGCGCGGCGTAGGTGGCTCCCGCCATGTTGATTGGCACCATAGCGGTCGGCTCGCCGATCCGCGACGCCGCCTGATACGGCGCTTGGAACTCATTGACGTGGCGCTCTGCCGGGGCACTGAGGTCGGGATAGTCCGACAGCACCGCCTGCGGAACTGGCTTGCCTTCCGCCAAAGCCTTGTCGATCACGTCCCTATGCGTGACAGGCGTCTCCAACCTGTCCGTGATCTCCGCCAACTCTTCCTGCGTCAGCTTGACCTCGCCCCTCTGTGCGGCAGCCAGCTTCTCACTCGCCCAATCGGTGACGCCGTACTTCAAGAACTCAAGCCGCTTGAACCGCGCAGCCGCCTCGCTGCCGGAGTTGCGCGTCGGCACACCGATACCGGAACCAGCACGACTCGCGGACACTTCGCTATTCCATGCCTGCAAAGTCATCTGCCACGGCTCGCTCTGCCCGGCTCCGCTCGCCGGTTGCGCCGCGCCAGACTCCACGACACCCGTTTGATTGGCCGCCCCCGGCGCTCGTGGCTCACTCTGCTCGCTACCGGATTTGACAGGCCCGCCCTGCTCCGGGAGCGCGGCATCTTGTTCCGATGCCTCGACCGCCGCAGGCTCACCAAACACGCTCAGGTCAGGCTCGCCGCCGAGCGCCGCAATCACCCGCTCCGCGTCCACCCCATTCTGGGGCGCAAGCTCACGAAACTCAGCGAGCACTGCCCGGCGCTGCGCAATTCCCTCTTGAACATCGCGAACTTCCAGCGCAAGGATGTGGCCCTTTCCACGCGCACGCTCCACGTTCTCCAGCCGCGCATAGATGTCGCGCAGCCCGGTCAGCGCGAAACCAAGTCGGTCGCGCACCGGATGCGGCAGACCGGACAACACGTCATCTTCTGCAATGGCATCCGCCGCTGGCCCTTCGTCTTGCTCTGCGGTACGCACGGCAGCCGCGCCCGCGCCAAACACCGGCTCTACGCCGCCCAAGGCCGACGCGCTGACGCTCGGTTCTGCAATCTGCTTTTTCACCGGCTCGGGCTTCGGTGCGTCGTAGCGTTCGATGACATGCCCAGCCCACTGCCACAGATCGTCGTAGCTCGTGATGATCGGCAGCTTCTCCGGCACTTCGGCCTGAATTGGCTCGGGTCGCTTGTCGCCAATCACCAGCAGCCGGACGTTGAAGCCAGCCCCGTGCCGTGCGTACAAGCGGCCATCCACCTCGGTCATCCCATGCACCTCGTAGTGGTCATGGATGTAGTTGAGAAACGCCTTCGCGCCACCCTTGATGGTGCCATCCGATTGCGCACTGTCTGCACCGAAGATCACCACCGAGCGGCCTGCATCCTTGCGGGCCTCCAGCGCCCGCAGGGGGATGTAGTGATCGAGCTTGCGCACATTCGGAATCTTGTCGAACGCCTTGGGTGCGTCCATCTGCCCGAACGGCGGATTCGCGATGGTGTAATCGAAGCCCTGCTCCATCCCGAACACGCGGCGGAACCCCACCTCAGTCGCATCACCAAGATGCGGCTGAATGCGCCCCGTCTCCCGCAGGGCGGCAAAGCGGTTAGCATCAAGCTCGACGCCAAATACCCGCACCGCTTCCGGCAAAAGATTGACCAGACCGCCATTGCCTGCGGTCGGCTCAAGCGCCGACTTGCCAGTCAGATCATCGTTGCCTACCAACAGGCGCTGAGCGATGACCGACATCGGGAGCGGCGTCGAATACTGCTGGAGAAACACACTTTCGGCGGTGCGCATCCGCGCAGTTGGCAGACCATAGTAGAAGTCCGTGGCGAGCCTGAATGCCGCCTCGTCGGGCTTGCTGGCGAGCGCCGTGAAGCGGCGATAGCTCGCCGCCTCGACCGCCTCCTGCAAGTGGTGCAACTGATCGTCCGAGGGTTCCCCGTCACGAGCGTGCTTGCCATACACAGTCTTGGCAAACCGCACCAGATCGGGCCACGCTGTCTTGCCGCCTTGCCTGATCGTCCAGAGGAACCCTTCCGCGCACGCACGCAATTCCTCATCATCCGACGCCCGCAGGAACGCAGGCCGCCCGAGCTTCGCAGCCTGCTGCGATCCCTCCGCGACAGCATTGTCCGACGACAGCCGAATGAAACGCCCCGCTGGGGACTCATAGACGTACTGGCCCGCCCGGTTCTGGCCGAGAGGCCGCGAACGCATGGTCAGCGCGTTCAAGTTTGCACCGAACTTCTCGGTGATCTTCTCCCGGAACACCCGGTCGATTTCCGCTGGCTCCACTTCAACGAGCGGACAACTCTCGATGCCGAATGCCGCCGCGAGCGCCTTTGGGCGCAGCCGCTGATCGTCACCGTGGAGGTAGTAAATGCCCTTGTCGTAGCGCGGCGAGCCGACCACAGGAAGGAAGCCAATTTCGCGCAGGCGGGCCGGATCGCCGCGATCCTGCATGTCCAGCACCACTAGCCGATGCTTCCCATCCGCCATGCGCTGATCGCCGAGGTAGATGCCATGTTCGGCAAGGTCAATCCATTTTTGTTTTTTCGACATACTCCGTCCTTCCTCTGGCTTGCGCTCGACCGGCGCAGCCGCAGGCTCGGCCTGCTGCAATTTCCGATTTTCGAGAAGCGACACAAGCTGGCTTCCAAGCTGCCCCACGCGCTCGGGCGACAGGCCCGACCTCGCGCTATGCTCCCCCGGTGACGCCAGCCAATCCCCCGCCACTTCGGCAGCCATGTCCGGCTCGCTCTGCGCATAACTCCAAAGGAAGCTGTCGGCATTCGCGACCGCATCCGACAAACCGGCATAACCGGGATGATCCCCGCGCCTGATCTCCGCAAGCTCAGCAAGCACCCGCTGCGCCTCGATGGCACTTCCGAGGTAGCGACCCACGTAGCGATCAGGCACCTCTCGCGAGTACCCGCCCTGCGCCATCGCGACCAGCGCAAGATCAAGACTGTCAGCACTCCGCGAGCCAATCGGAGCCGGGCTACCCGGCTCGGACACGTCAAACTCAGCAACCGTCACTGCTCCACCAGTGCGCCAAGCGACGGCCATACGTCGCTCCGCGCCATGACTCAGTGCCACGCTTACTCTGGATGCAACCAATTCACTCGCCACTGCCCTCATCGCCTCTGGCGAGGCTGGCAACAACTCGAACCGATTGAGGAACGCAACCGACGCCGCCCGTCGCGTCTCGACAAGACGCAACTCGCCGAGATAGCCGACGAACCCGGCGTCGGCCTCTGCCTCCCGGTCAAAGCCCACCCAGAAAGGCCGCATCGGCGACAGGTAGACGTGACGCCCAAGCTGGGCCGCCGCAAGGTCGCGCTGCTCTTGATAGCGCGGAGCCTGAGCCGCGCTCAGAATTCGTAGAGCGACGCCGCGCTCTTCCTCTGTTTTCGCCATTCACCACCACCAAAACAAAACGGGCGGGAGCGCCCTTAACGACACTCCCGCCCGCATGAACACGCCCTTTACCCAGCGGACGGATTACGGGGCATAGTCGTAATCGTCGTCCACTACCGGCTCATCAGCAGCAGGTGCTTCCGGCTCAACCGGCTTGGCCGCTTCGGTCTTGGCTTCGGCGGCCAGAGCAGGTTCACCAGCCGGATTCATCGGCAGATCAGCCAGCTTCTGCACTTTCGGATACATCTGAACGGGAGACGCGAAGACTGCATACGGCTCGCCGTCCGGGTGACGATGCACAGCCACTACGGTTTTCGTGTAGCCGGGGGTTTCGCGCACCCGCGTCTCATCGACGGCTTCCTTGATGGTGTAGGCCGCGAGTTGCGGACGATCCTTGTCGTTGAGATAGGTCTTGCGAGAGTCGGCACCGAAGTCGATCTTCTCTGCGGCGATCACCTCGACCTGCAAGGCACCGGCCTTCGCGCCGTAGTACAGGTTGCGGATCGACTCGACCACGCCCTCGTCGGGGGAGTTGAACTTCGGCTCATCAAGACCCTTGAGGCCAGCGATCACGGCGCGAGCCGTGTCGAGTTGGCGGTTCGCCATGTCGGACTTGCCCGGCTTGGCGGTCATCAGGTCGTCGATGGTCTTGTCGGCATCGACCTTGCGCGGCACTTCCTTGTGCTCACCAAGGTTCTGATCGAACACCTTGGCAAGCTCGGTGGACGGATACACACGCGGCGAAGCGACCACCTTGCCCTCGTGCATCACGCGCATGATGACAAGCGGATCACGAGCGCGACCCTGATCGTCCTTGATTGCCAGCGCATCGGAAAGCGCCTTGTCGATACCGTCCTTGTCGGCCACAACGCTCGACTTCATCAGCTCGACATACGCCTGCGCGGGCGAACGACGCCCGTTGTACTCGCCAGCCTCCTTGAGCTTCACATGGGCGAAGCCGGACATCACTTCGGCCTCGGGGTTCGTGCTCATGGTCTTCGGCCAGTGCGCACGATACTCGGTGACGCCGTTCTCGTCTTTGCCGAGGCGGCGAGCATCGTCGAACGAAAGCAGCTTGATGCCTGCCTTGGCCTTGTCGGAGATCGAATCGCGAGTGTTCTCGCCCGTCACGTACTGGGCCTTGATCTTGTCCACGTTATCGTTGGGACGGTCAGCGGAACGCTCCTGCACCGTATTCAGGCGCACCTTGATCTTCTCGTCCGGCTTGTCGGCCTTATGGCCGACTGCATAGTGAAAACCCTCTGCGGGCGTCTCGTAGTCTTCCACCACAAGGAAGACGCGCTCAGCACGCGGGCCTTTGTTCGGCTGACCGCCGCCGCTGCGCTGGCCCAGCTTGCTGGGATCGAAGCTGCTCATAAAAACTCCTTTCATCTAAGGTTCTGAGTTATGCGGCGGATTGCCGTAGCCCGAAACGAATTTCGAGACATGGCAAATATAACCACCAAGGTTGCAAACGTCAATATACACGATCATAATTCTCACAGCAAAATCAGGCACTTACTCAGAAAATTGTCGTTTTGCTTTTTGGCGGTTCTTGTCATTTGTGCGTCGTTGCGCGTTTCTAATTTTTACGCTAAGATGGCACACATTGACATGTGAATGATATGATGCTACCGATTTGCCGAAATCAGGGAAAGGGCAACGGAATGCACAACAACGAGACGGCAGACGTGCCGCGTCGAGATTTGTGGAGATGACTATGGGGCTTGGGCAGACAGCGCAATCAGGAATCGCAGACGAGGCAACATGGGTTGCCAAGTACGTCGCGATGGGCGGTAACGAGCGCGAAGGCCGGGGGATGTACCAGCGCATGAAACAGGCTCAAGAGAACTCCCCCTTCTCTGTTGCCTTGCCTCCAAGAGCCACCGATCAGTTGGATACCCACCTGCGTAATGCGCAGGAACCCCACGCCCCGTCCCCAAAAACCGCTTCCGTCGAAGCAGACCTTTTCGACGATCTTCCGACCCCGCCACAGCCGCCCCAGCAGGCAGCACTGCCTGCCCCGCAAGATGCCCCCCAGAAGAAGAAGCGCGGACGGCCTGCGGTCAACTGGTCGGATCGCCCCAAGCGTCAAGGCGAACTCGACCTGTTCCAGTTGTCCCTTGAGATCGAAGAGAAACCAGCCAAGGATCACAACCAACTCGGGGTCATCGCGACGGCGATGATCTACGCCTCGCTGCCACACAGCGAGATCGAAGGCGCTGTGTTCAAGCGCAGGAACGGCGACCTCTCTCTCACGATCCTGAACGACCCGGACATCGGCCTCCCCTACGGAAAGATGCCACGCCTTATCACGGCGTTCCTCTGCACCGAAGCCAAACGGACGAAGGAACCCGTGATCTCCTTGGGGCGCTCGAAAAACGAGTTCGCCAAGAAGCTCGGGCTGGGCACGGGCGGCGGCCCACGCGGCGACCTGACCCGTCTTACCGAGCAGGCCAAGCGACTGTTCACCTCCCACATCACCCTTATCGGCGCTCCCGACTCCCAGTTCCATTGGCGCAATGTCAACCTGACCGACAGTGGCATGTTGCTGTGGAACCCGCACGACCCGGACGCAAAGTCCCCGTGGGAAAGCCAACTGACGCTCTCGCAGAAGTTCTTTGATGAGTGCATCGCGCACAGCGTCCCCATCGACCTTCGAGTGCTGCACAAGCTGCGCTCGCCGCTGGCCATCGACATCTACATCTGGATGACCTACCGCTACAACTCGATCTCTGCACCGACCCCGATCAGTTGGAAGCAACTCAAGTGGCAGTTTGGTGCCAACTACGCCGACGACGAGCAAGGACTCAAGAACTTCATCACCAGCTTCAAGACGTGCCTGCGGATGGTTTCCAGCGTCTATCGCGAGGCTAAGTTCCGAACCACCAAGGACACCCTCACCCTGCTACCGTCACCGCCACACGTCCTCCCAAGTCCAGACTGACTTGCCCTCACACCAACCCGGCTCAGGCCGGGTTTTTTGTGCCCGGACGCCTGCCGCCGCCTGTGGATTGCCGGAGTTATCCACGATGAAACGCAAACAATTCTGCAACCCGCATCAGCACTGGGTTTCGCCTCTCCAGAGAAAAGTTGTCCACGATGAAACACCAACTATTCCTGCGATGAAACACCAACAAATGCCACGATGAAACACCAACAAATAAACTGCGATGAAACACCAACAACCCCCGCCCAGTAGGGCTTTCAGGGAACCGCCTACCCGCGCCCAAGTAGCTCTTTTTTTCAAGTAGCTCTTCTTTCAAGTAGGTATCTATAACAAGTAGCTGCGCTGACGCGCCCCGTGGACAACCTGCCTGCCCACAGGCGCTTCGCACCTATGGACAGTCGCTCGCAAAGCTCGCGATCCGCAGGTTCCCCACCGGAAGACGCATCAGTCCGTGGACAACGCTTCGCGTTGCCCACCGCCTGCCGCGTGGCTACTCATTTCTACGAAATTTCTTTCTGAAAGGCGAAAAGCAAAACCCGGCACCCAGCCCATGACGCGGAACAGTCGCATAGCGGCCCGCAAATGGCCCCTGAGCCACGATCTCATGCTTGCCAATGGTCAGGGTGCGCCTGTCACGTTTCATCGCTCCAGCGCGTTTCCTGCTGGCTGCTATGGAGCCGGATCACAGGAAGCTGAGCAGATTATGGATTACCGTCCATGCAAAAAACGGTCTTCAAGGGTGTGATCGCATCGTCATCAGAGCGAGCAATGCGCCAGAAAACCACGATGAAACGCCAACTCCAACCATCGCGGAATCAGTTTTCTAACAGCCTTGACAAAAGATGGACTATAATCCATGATTCAGGCTAGACAGTCTCCCGGAGCGTTCCCGATGACCCAGAACACCACCCCGTCAGCAGAAAAACCTCAGTGGTTCTCCCGTGGCGGAGCGCCTGTTGCGGCTGAGCGCGTTCATTCGATTGATCTGCCAAAAGGCACCGCCCGATACAGCTTCACCCCTGTGTGTGGGCGCTGTGGTGGCCGTGGCGGTAGCGAGGCGTGGAGCCATACAGGTTGGACGTGCTACCAGTGTGGTGGCACCGGGAAGGGCGAACCCCGCACGGAACCTGTCTACACCGAGAAACGGCTGGCAAAGCTGGTCGCGGCTCAGGAGAAGCGCCGTGCCACTGCCAAGGCCAAAGCAGAGGCGGCAGAGGCCGAGCGTCGGGCTGCCGAGCACGCCGTCTGGCAGACGTGGTGTGCCGAGCAGTCCGAGGTGATCGCCGAGATGCGGGCACTCGCTGCGGGCAGTGAATTTCTGGCCGACCTTGTGTCGCGCATCGACGCCGTTCACATCCTTACCGAGCGCCAGATCGAGGCGGCTCGCGGTGTCATCGAGAAGGCACACGCCCGTGCCGAGGCGCGGGTGCGCGAACTGCGCTCCGAATGGATTGGCGAGATCGGCCAGCGGCGTGAATTCACCATCACGGTGAAGCGGATCATCGACCTCAGCGAGCCGGATGTCTTCCCGCCGATCTGGAAGTACCTCCACATCTGCGAGGATGACTGCGGCAATCGCATCATCTACATCGGTGCTGGCAGTGCCGTTCCGGGAGAGGGCCAGTCCGCAACGGTCAAGGCCACCGTCAAAAAACACACGGTTCGGGATGATGTAAAGCAAACCGTCATCGCCCGCCCCACTCCCGTGAGGGCCAAGGCATGAGCCAGCCTTGGCACCTCTACCTGATCGAGTGCCGCAACGGGGCTTTCTATGCCGGAATCACCACCGACATAGCGGCCCGCTTCACCGCCCATGCAACCGGGAAAGGTGCCCGCTTCACGCGGGCGAACCCACCCGTTCGCGTACTCGCATCCGCCGAATTCCCGGATCGCTCCAGCGCGTCCCGCGCTGAGTGGTTCATCAAGCAACTGCCGCGAGCGAAAAAGCTCGCCTACTTGGAAGGAATCCATCATGACCAGTGAGCGCAATCCTCTGGCCTTCATGGGGACAGTGCAGTCCTTCGAGGACTGGTACACCACGCTGGAAATGCTCGCCAGCGACCACGGCGTCAGCGTTGCCGATGCCGATGCGTGGCGAGAGTCCTATGAGCAAGGCGCTGACCCGTGGTCGGCCCTGCTCGACGAGTATCCAGACCTTGAGGCTGATGAATCCGATGACGCCTCCCGTTGGGATGTCCAAGCCGTCGCGGCTGCCATCGAGATGCCAATCACAGAATGGCCGGGCAACTGCTACGCAGTCGCCTGCAAGGTGCTGGCAGCGGGTTTGCTGGTCGGTCGGGCCGTGTACGGGCACTATCTCGGCCCGATACGCCCCGGCACCATGTTCCACGGGAAGCCAATCGTTCATCACGGATGGATCGAAACCCCGGACGGTCGAATCGTCGATCCAACCCGCTGGGTTTTCATGGGGGCCGCGCCGTACATCCATGAGGCCGCGTCACCCTGCCCCGACTACGACGAAGGCGGCAACGTGTGGCTGCTGTCGCGGCAACGACCCGCACCTGAACACGATCCCGGCAGCGACTCGGTTGAGATGCCGACAGCGTTCCGTCCGCTTGCTTCCAGCCTCTTGTCGCGGCAGCAGGTGCAGAGTCGTCTCACGACGATGGAGGCACACTGGCTCGCAACCCTCTCGCTGATCGCTCTGGGCGACCGCGCCAAGCCGCTTTACGAGGCTCTGGTGGCATTGGGCTTTGCTGCGCTGATTCCAATCGACAATCGCAGGAAGGTGCTTGGATGACGACAGCGGCGGAGATCAAGGCGCTCATCCGAGCCAAGTATCCAGTCCGGGAATGGGCGCTCGCCTTCGAGGTCAGCAACGGCACGGGCAGCGAGGCCCGCCGCCACGCTGATGCGGTGGCGATGAACCTCTGGCCTTCCCGTGGTCTGGCGATCCACGGATTCGAGTTCAAGGTGTACCGCAACGATTGGTTGCGCGAATTGCAGAACCCGGCCAAGGCCGAGCCGGTGGCCCAGTATTGCGACTACTGGTGGCTTGTTACCGGGCCGGGCATCGTGAAGGACGGTGAGTTGCCTGACACATGGGGGCTGATGGAGGTTCAGGAAGGAAAGCTGGTGACGGTCAAACCAGCGCCCCAGAAAGACGCTGTACCCGCTGGCCGCCCTTTCATGGCCGCCCTATTCCGCAAGATGTCCGAGGTGGATAGCGCCGAGATTGAGCAGATCGCGTCCAAACGGGTTGCCGAACTGGACGCGATCCGCAAGCAATCATTCGAGCGCGAGGTTGAGTCGCGCACCCGCCACTACGAGCGGTTGCGCGAGCGCGTCGATGAATTCGAGCGCGTGTCCGGCCTCGATCTCGAAGACTGGTCGCTGCACCCGGAAGAGTTTGGCAAAGCGGTCAAGTTCGTCCTCAACAACGGCGTCTTCGGCACCTATGGCTCCATCGAACGGCTGCGAGATTCCATGATGGAGGCGGTCGCCCAGATGGGCAAGGTGCTGGAAGCGCATTCGGCGGGCGTTGAGTACGTGAAGGAAGCGCCGACCGTGCGGCGACGCAAGGCGGGCCGTGCTTGACTCAATACGGCGTTACGTTATCATAACGTAACACGTTACGGTGTTACTGTGAAAGGAACCAGTCATGCAACAGGTCGTTACCCAGCAGGCGGTCGATACCGCCGCTGATGCCATCGTCGCCGCAGGCGGCAAGCCCACCTTCCGGCTGATCCAGCAGCGCGTCGGCGGGTCATTCACCACGCTCAAACCGATGCTTGCCGACTGGGAGGCTCGGCGCGAGAAAGGCGAAGAGGCTGCCGTGGAGGTGCCGGATGCCCTGCTCGCTCGCGGGGCTGACCTCGTGCGCACCATATACGCTGAGGTGGCCCTGCAAGCGCGGGTGGAGTCTGAGGCTGTGCGCAAGGATGCTGAGGCCCGTGTGGGTGCGATGAAAAGCGAACTGAGCGAGGCAACTGAGGAAATCGCCCGACTGGAAGCGCAGGATGCCGCCCGTGCTGATGAGCTTGCCGCCTTGCGAGAGGCAAATCGGGCGCTGGAGTTGAAGGTTGGCCGTCTGGAGGAACGTGCCGAGCACGCGACGCGCATGGAGGTTGAGCTTCGCGAGACTCGCTCTGCTCTTGCCAAGGCCGAGCAGCAGGTGATTGACCTTCAGGGCCAGCTTGCCAAGGCTGGCGATGTCCAGCAGCAACTTGCCAGTCTCGAAGAGCGGCTGGCAGCGGCTGGCGTTGCGCCGAAGGCCAAGAAGTAGCGGACGATGAAAGACAAACAGGAGCGATGCAATGAAAGCTGACCACTTCACCGATGAGCGAATCGACGACATCCGCAGTGGGCGTACACCGCTGACCACCGAGGAACGCACCTTTCTGCTCGAAGACACGCCGAGCTTCGAGGAATGCGGTTACACCAGAGCCGAGCTTGCTGCGATGTCCGATGCTGACTTGATGAGCGCGGCCTATGGCGTGTGGGCGGATTACGTGCGCTGCATGTACTGAGGGGGCTGCCGATGGCTGCAATAGACGTACAGGCGCTTTCGCAGTGGCTTTCGCCATTGGATGTGCTGCCGCTCGAATGCGATGGCATGACCCGCGTCATCTCCGCCCTCCTGTTGCGCGAGGGTGTTGAGCACCGTGCCTGCCACGGCGCACTGAGGCTGCCGCATGTTGGAGACATCGGGCTGCACTGCTGGATTCAGTTCCCGGACGGCGTGGTCTGTGACTACCGGGCACGCATGTGGCTCGGGAAGGATGCGCCGCATGGCCTCTTCCACCCGGAACCGGGTGTCGTCTACGAGGCTCACGGCGAGCTAGGACAGCCCATTCCTCCGCTGATCTTCCGCGTCTTGGCTGGCTGTGAAATCGCGGATTACCCGTCACTCGATGGGCGGTGATCCTTCCGCCACAGAGGGGCGTTGCAGTGCTCGCAGTTGCTTACCGTCCATCCCAGAGCGATCCGCTCCCGGTCGTAAACGAAGCGCCTGCATCGCGGGCACCGGCAAAGAATCGCCGAAGCGAGCACGAAGGCGGCCAGCGCCGCGAGGCCAGAAAGTTGCAGCACGAAAACAGGCTCGCCACGGGCGCTGCTCATGATCGACAGCAGTAGGATGACGGCGCTGCAAATCGACACGCCGACCCACAGCCGTCTTCGGCGGCCAAAGGCCGCCACGGTGTCCTGATCGAGTGCTGGTTCCATGCGCGTTGGATGCCTCCCGGCGCGGAAAGTTGTTCCCTACCCATGCAGGGGCTGCGGGGTGCCAAAGTAGTAGCCCTGCATGAAGCCTGCGCCCAGATTGCAGGCCCAGTCTCCCATCACCTTCGATTCGATGTGCTCAGCCACGACCGCCGCTCCGATGGAGCGGGCAAGCCGAATGATCTCTGCCACCGGCTCGACGGATTGCTGCTCAAAACACTGGCACAGCAGTGCGCCGTCGATCTTGATTATGTCCGGCCTCACCCAGCTTACAAGCCACGGTGACGAAAAGACGTGCTGTGGCTTGCAGTCATCCAGAGCGATCCTCACGCCCAGCGCAGAGCACTTCCGGGCGAAGTAGAGCAAAGCGCCGATGTCGTGGATCGGATACGTCTCCGTCACTTCGACGATCACGCCTGACGCCACCTTGGTCAAGTGCTCCAGTTCGCGCAGGTACTGATCCGGGATCAGTGCGACCGTCAGCGCGGAGACGTTCACGCCTACGCGCAGCGGCAGGCCGAGCGTGAATCGCCGCAGCGCGGCAGCGACACGCCGCACCATCAGGATGTCGATCTTCACGACCTCGCCGCTTGCTTCCCACTGCCGAACCAGCGGCTCGCAGCTTGTGGTCATCGCGGGAAGCCGCAGTAGCGCCTCCACCGCGAAAAGCGCGTGGCTGCGACTGGCGACGATGGGCTGGAAGTGCGGGCGGATCGCGGCGAAGGCCGCTGGCTGCTCGCTGGGTGACTCGCAGAGGGGTGAAGTGAGACGGTGCATGGCGGCCTCCATATCTCGTGCCTGTGCATGAAATATGGAGCATAGTCCATGTTAAGTCAATCTGTTAGAAAGCCTGTTTTTTTATGTGATGGTGACGGCTGATTGTAGAGTAATTGTGGTTTATGTGGCGTTTTCTCTCAATAAATAAACGATGTCGTTATGTGCAGCGAGCATGGATTAGAGTGCGACTGCTCGACCGTCTACTTCGCCTGCTGGAGAAGCAGGTTTGACGGTGAAAACTGGTCGGTGAGGACGCGCACGCCGGTCGCCTGCGCCTGCGGCCTGATCCGGGGCAGCAGATCGGCGGACGAGGCACCCAGAGGCTTAAAGCGTGCGTCCAGACGGGTTGCCGCATCATGGATAGAGGTCAGCGACGGAAGCCTGTCTCGACGCGCCAGAATGATCCGGTTCCCGCCGTCCATATCCACGTTGAAGACGCTCCCGAAGACCGCTTGATAGGTCGCCGCTTCGTGGCGGGCCAGCGCACCCTCGGCAAATGTGTTCGCAGCAATCGCACCGCTTGGACTCAACAGAGACTTCACCTCTTCCAGAAACTCCCGTGTCAGCAAGTGCTCCGGGATGTAGTCCTTGTCGAAGGCGTCGATGACGATGAGGTCGTAGATCGACCCCTGCCTGCGTTGTTTGCGGACAAAGACTCGTGCGTCGTCAACATACGCCCGTGACCGGGCGTCTTCACGGTAGCCAAAGTGCGACTGGGCGACTTGCACCACGGCGGGATCAAGTTCCACCGTGTCGATCTCCATCGCCCCGTCAAGCGTGCGCAGCGCCCTCGGAAGCACGCCTCCGCCCAGTCCGAGCACGAGGACTCGGCGTGGCGATTCCGTGATGTACAGGCCCGTCAGCAAGCCCCGTGTGTAGTTGAGCACGAGGCGCGTCGGATTCGCGATTTCGATGCACGTCTGCCGGGCGTGCAGGCGACCAAACTTCATGCACCTGTACCCATCGCCTTCGGCGACGAGGATGTTCCGGTAAAGCGACTTTTCCTGATAGACGATGCGGGACGCGCTGAACCGCTCGCCATCAGCACTGGCTGCGCCTTGCCCTGCGGCCAAGGCCAAGGCAGCGCCCATCAGCAGGCTTCGCACACGCACGCGCTGGCCCTCCGCCGTTCGGCCCTGTCTGCGATGAGCAGGGTTGCTCCAACCGCGCCGGATGCGCAGATCAGGCTCAGGATGATGGTGTTGATCTCCAGATACAGCACGAAGTAGAACGAGGTCAGGATCGTTCCCGCTGCTGACCCGAGGGTGGAGACAAAATACAGCACGCCCGCCGAGCGGCCTGATTTGTGCAGGTCAGAGATCAGCAGGCGCACCGCATAAGGGGAGATCATCCCGGACATCAAGGTCGGTGCGCCAAACAGCAGCAACGACCCCAGCAGCGACCCGTAGCGCGGGTCTGGCACGAGGTAGGAAAGGTATTCGAGAATCACGTCGCCTGCGGCAATGATGGGCAGGGCCAGTGTCGCTTCTCCGGCGAGCAGCAGGCCGAGCCGGGACATCGAGGGCTTGCGCAGCGATAGCTGGCCGCCAATCAGGTAGCCTATCGACAGGCATGTCATGAAGACGGCAATGATCCCGCCCCAGACGAAGATGCTGCTGCCAAAATACGGTGCAAGCAAGCGGCCCCCGAGCAGTTCCACGCCCATGACGAAGAACCCGCTCCATCCGGCTGCGGCATAGATCAGGAGATTGCGGTAGTTGCTCATGCTGTCGCCATCTCCGCCGTGGCTGGGCGATACAGCCCAAAAATCTTCTGGACTTGCTGCACGCTGGGTACATTGCGCAAGCGCCAGAACTTGATGCCAGCGTCTTTCAGAGCGCGTTCCTTGTCTGCATCGGAGCGTTGCCGGTCGGCACGTTGATGTGACTTGTCATCAAGCTCGATCACCGCGATTACGGTTGTGTCGTAGTCGCACACCACGAAGTCGAGACTCTTCTGTGCGATAACGCCACGCCAGCGCCGCTCGTTGCGGCGATCCTTGATGCGCAGCACCTGTTTCATGTCCACTTGGCTGAGAACGATGTAGTGCGGGTGCAGCGCCTCTTGCAGCGTGCGGAACATTTCGCGTTCGCGCTCGGTGAGCACCGACCGGGCCGCGAAGGGCCACGGTTTGTCGGAGTCCTTGATGCTCTGGCGGGTCGCCATGCCCTGCTGCCGTTTCCACAGAAGTGCGGCGACGGCAGCGACGGCCAGCACGATCAGGAGAAGGCTAGTGTCCATGCGCCCTCCCCTACTTGATGGCGCGAGCGGTGCGCTTGGCGCGGTCGCGGTCGATGTGCTTGCGCCAGTCGGCTGGATTCACCGGCCCATCCTTCACGCGGCGCTCGATGCCCTTGAGGGCGATGACGCCGGGACGGTTCAGGATGTTGGTCGCCGGAGACATCCCGGCGTACCGCAGGAACCCCGTGACGGCCTGCACGGACGCCTTGTCGCCGATCTGCTCGATCACCGGGGCGTGCGCCTGCACGAGCGCGGCGAACGGGATGCGGATCGCTCGCCCCATGCGTTCGGGTTCCATCGGCTCGGCGTCGTGGAAGGCGATGATGTGGCACTTCTCCTGCTGGATGTACCCGATCCAGTGGTCACGGGCGGCCTTGAAGTCCTCCAGAGCCTTATCTTCATCAATGCCACGCTGCGGCATGTAGCAGCCATAGCAGACGTGGTACGGGTGCTGTGTCTCGTCTGGCTTGTCCTGCTCTGCGATGGCGTCATGGTACGTGTCGAGTGACTGCATCTCGTTCGCTGCGACCAGCAGCATTCGTTTCTGGATTTCAATCAGCGCGTATTGCATTCAGTGTCCTCCGGCCATTGCGCACTGAACTGCGCGAACGGCCCAAATGGGAGCGGGAAGCTGTCGGGCAGCTTCACGCGGCTCAGGAAGGGGATCAGGTCGTCGCGGCCCATCGTCCGCGTCTCCAGCAGCGTGTCGGCAAGCTGCTTGAACACTTCGGCGTTCGCGTCGAAGAGCGTGCGCAGCATTGCCAGTTGTTCGGCCTGCAACGCTTCGAGCTTGGCTTCGTTCTGCTCCTGCTCGAACTTGTTTTGCGGCTCGGCGTAGTACATGCCGCGATAGTGGTTGGCAAGATAGCTGCGGGCCACGCCAAGCCAGCGGAGATGGTCATTGCTGCTGCCCAGCGTCGATTCGCCGTGCATGACGGCTTCACCGAGCTTCCCGGCAAGAAAGACCAGCATGTACCACTCCGCAAACGACTTCTCGTCGAGGTGGTGTTTGCTGCTGATGCCGGTGACAAACCCGAGAGTGCCGTTCTCGTCCGGCTGTTCGTTCACGGCCAATTTCACATCGGCTGGAAGGCTCCCGAGCGCCGCATAGACCAGCGCGTGCCCCGCTTCGTGCGCGGCTGTGTAGCGGTTGTCGCGGGGTGTTGGCCTGCGGGGGAACACCGCTACCCCGGCAGCGGCGGCCATGCCGCTCCGAGCGATTGCCGGGGTAGCGGCGGGGCCGGAGCCGACGCGCAGGATTGCCCAGCAAATAGCCAGCGAGGCCGCCATCACGGTTGCCTCATTCGGATTGGCGGCGATCCAGCGGTAGGCGTCATCGCCTGCTGCGCCGATCATCCACAGTGCCACCGTGTAAGCGGTCAAGCCCCAGACAAATCGGCTGACCATGCTGCTGACCGTGTTCCAGCCACCTGACGAGGCCGTCATGAGCACGTCGCGGAGCGGCGGCACCACCATGACCGCCACCAAGCCGAGGATTTCCACCATCGCCAACACCTGCTGCACAAGCGGCTCGGCGGGCGACTGGCGATTACTGTAGGTCAAGCCCATCACGGCCAGCAGCGCACCCATGCGGGCCGCGCTTCCCCAGTTCTCACGAACGAGGTTCCGCGTCTGTTCCCAGCGGGCCTTCCGAGTATTGCTATCGCTCAAGATAAGGTCGGCGAGTGCGACAGATGCCACACCTGTCAGCAGGCCAATGAAAGCGGACTGCTCGTAGCCCAGCCACGAGCGTGCCAGACCCATGCAGGCATTGATCGGCACGGCCAGTCCGATGCGTTTCGTCAGCGGGTGACGCACGATCTGCCTCAGCCGCTCAAGGTACTTTTTCATGCGCCTCCCTCTTCATGCCGCCTAAGCGGAAATGCGGGAATCCTGCCGCCGCCGCGAGCCGCGTCGGTCTTCAAGATTCTCCGTAACGGTTTCTGCGTGGAACTGGAGCAAGGCCGCTTTGGCTTTCTCCGGCAGGCGCGGGTCGGCGAGAGCCGCCTTGCACAGTTGCGCCTGCACGAAGACGAGTTGCCGCTTCGCCTCCTGATTGCTGACTCTCTGTCCCCGGTTGAGGTTGGAGACGATCATCAGTGCGTCGCGTCGCAGCCGATACACGGCTGCCCCTGCGAATGGGTCTTTCTCGGTATGCTTCTCGACAGCCATCCTCTCGGTTCCCCTGAATCGAGAATGGTCAGACGGGCGTAGGTGCTGCGAACACCTGCGCCCGTCGCCTTGGGTCGTTACAGCGGAATGTCGTCGTCGAAGTCCGGGGCCGGATCGACGCCTTCCGGCACGGTGTATGTGCTGCCCGGTTCCGGCGCGGCATCATCCTTCGGACGGCCCAGCAGCATGATCTCGGTTACGACGAATTCAATGCGGCTTTCCTTGATCGGGCGGCCCTCGCCGTCCTTGCGATCCTTCGATTCCCAGACCCGCTTGCGCATGTTGCCGCGCACCTGAATCTGCGACCCCTTGCGGGTGTACTTCTGCACCACATCGACCAGACCCTTGTAGTAGATGGTCAGGTCGAACCAGTCCACCTTCTCGACCTTCTCGCCGGTTTCCCGGTTCTTGTACGAGGCGTCCACCGCAAGCGGGATGCTGGCAATGGGGTCGCCATTGTTCGGGTTGTAGCGAACCTCGGGATCGGTGCCGAGGTTGCCCGTGAAACGGAACGAGTTGTTGATGCGGCTCATGATGAGGCTGCTCCTTTCATTGTTGAGAGACTGATACGTGGGCGTATCGTTGTTGCAGCCAATTGCCCCACTGGATTGCGAAGGGAATCAGCTTGCTGCGGTACACGGCGTTGTACTTCGGGGTCTTGGAGTGGTAGTTCGCCACCCGTGTCCAGAAGTCTTGTCCCGTGGGTTCGTCGATGTGCTGGCGAAGCATCCAAGCGGCAAGCTCTGCGTTGTAGCAGCCGCGCCATGCGACATCCTGTTGAGTGATCGAGGGGTACTGCGCAAACCGACCGTTCTGCTTCCAGTGGATTGTGTTGATCTGGAAGTGGCCGATGTCCTTACTACCGTTCGTGTTGCCGACGAACTGGCCGTTCTTGCCGCCCTCGACGCTGGCCAGCGCGAGCAGCACGTTGGCGGGGACTCCCTGCTTCTGCGCAGCCCGGATAACGCAGTCGATGGTGGCCGGGCGGATTGCGTAGAAGTCATCGGAATTCGGGATTGCCGGGCTGCTGCCGTCCGGCGTCTGTGCGAAAGCGGGAAAAGCGGCTAGTGCCGCCGCCAGTGCGAAGAGAGGTTTCATCAGCCGAGCCATTTTTCGTGCTTGAACCAGAACCAGAACGCCCCGTCCACAAACAGGTGCCCCGTCTTCACCTGCCATGACCTGTAGCTCTTCTTCATACCGAAGACCCACAGGGCGAAGGCAATCGAGAGCCAGTTCAGGGCCAGCAAGAGTGCCGCCCCGGATGCAAGCATGTAGATGAAGCCGATGGCCGCAAGCGTGCTGGCAACGAAGAAGGCGCGTGAGTGCAGGCGGTGCCCGCGAGCGATTTTCTCGCGCTCGGCGTACTCCATGTCTGTGAGGTCGGCCTTGACGCGCTCGTTGCGATAACGCGCCGCACTCTCGCGAACCTTGGCGACATCGCTTTCCTCAAGAAAAGCGAAGCCGCAGCTATTGCATACCCACGGGTGAAGGTGGCGCGTGGTGCCGTCTTGCTGCTGGTCGATGACCTGTCCCTCATCGCCCTGCATGACCAGCACGCCCTTGTCGCATTCGGGGCAGACCGGATTCGAGAGCGACTTCCAGAGGTCGGCGATCTGCCTGTTGCCCATCTTGAGTTGGTTGATCCCAAGGATGGACAGGGGCATGGACACAAACGTGAACTTCGCTGCCTTTTTGCCTGCTTTCCAAATGCCCACAACAACACCTCACCCATCAAAAGTACGATTATTTGATTGTCAGTCAAAACACTGTGGTTGTCAATTTTTGACAAGTGCTCAGACTACATGTCTCGAAGCGAGCTTTTCATTAGCTCCGCGCACGTTGCGGACAGGGCGTCGAGCTTGTCCTTCGCCTCGGGAATGTCGATGCGATCAGGCTCGGGCGGGTCGATGTAAGTCGTCTCCCGAGCAATCGCGCCCCGCGTCTCTTGGATGCGATCCTCGGTGTCCCATTTGTCCTCAAGGCTGGCGAAAGCCTCGCCAGACGCCACCACCTCCATCTCAAGCAGCTTGTCGCGGTCGGCGATGGAAAGCTCTTCCTCCCATTCTTCCTCGGACGGCATGTCGTCGAGCATGAACAGGTGTTGCCGAAGGATCGGCAGAGCCTTGTCACGGAAGGCTTCGCTGTCGGCATCCGTCAGAACGATATTTGTCGTCACCGCCTCGGCGCTGATGATGATTTCGTCATCGTCCTCAGCCATCTTGTACGGTGTCGCGGACGTGTAGGCGGACTCCCCTTCCCCCTTCGGCTGGCTCAGCACGAGGTCGGCCACGTCAAGCAGCGCCTTCGTCGCTGCGGCTTGCTGGAGGCCAAGCGGATCGCCCGGATCGGTGGTGGCAACCGCGCTGGTCGTTGGCGCGGGCTTGGCTGGGGTCAGGTCGGTGCTTTCCACGGGCTGCGTCGCGCTGCTGCCGCCTGCCGCTGCCTTCGGCTGCGTGCTGGCCGGAATCTGCGCTCCACCGGAGATGAACCATCCCATCACCGCGAACGATGCGTCGAGCCGCCCAAGACGCGGACGCTCCGGGTCTTCGTAGTTGCGCTCGAACGCCGTGTGCATGGAGGCGAGAATCGGGTCGCCCTTCACCGCGCTGCGCACGGTTTTCGGGAACGAGCCGTCGATCATGCTCTTCATCAACGCTTCGACCGCCTTGCGGTTCTGCGGCAGGTCGGATGGTTCGGGTGCTTCCACCGGCAGGAAGTCGTTGATGCGCATTTCCTTGGGGGCCGGGCCTGCGGTATAGAAGCCCATCCCCCGGATCACGCGCACCCCGCCCGTTTGCCCGTTGCGCTCCTTCTTGCCGATGAGGAACGTGAATTCACCGTTCTCCTGCATCGCCAGATCGTCGTAGTCGAGGCGAGCGCGACGCTCGATGGAGATGTTGTCCTGCTGACGGAAGACCTCATTGACCCCGCCCGGACGGCGCTCGAACCCCGCCATGCGGGCTTCTTCGCCTTCGCCGGAAGCACCTTGGATGCGCTCCCATGTCTCGGAGCGTTGCCCCGAGGTGATGCGCCCGATTGCCCGGATGTTCGTGTTTTCCCATGTGGCGTCCGCTTCCTCCGCACTCGACTTCTTGAGGGACGAGAAGTCCTGCGCCGCGAAGATCACGGAGAAGCCCAGCGAACGGGCCTGCGCCGGGGCCACGGCGAAGCCGATCACCGCGTAGTAGCCGTATTCGTCGAGGATCGTGTAGAACGGGAACGACGCATTGGTCGGACGGCTGTCGATGATCTCCCGCACCACGCCTTCCACGCGGTTGCCGAGGCAGCCCGCCATCATCTGCTTGATGCTGCCCACGATCATCTTGCCCAGCATTCTCATGCTGTCCGGGGCGCGTTCCAGCGCCGGGAGCAGGACGACAAGCAGGCGTCGGTTGATAACCACGTCGAAGAAGTCCACGTCCCCGACCTTGGTCTTGAATATATGCCCGTAGTTGAAGGTCAGGTCGTTGAAGATGCGGGTAAGCTGCATGACGATGTAGCCGTGCTGCTCCAGCGTCTTCGTCTCCTGCTTCTTCATCTTCGTCTTCTGATAGCCCGGAAGGGTCACGAGGTATGAGCGCAGTGGAGCCACGATCACGTCGAACATGTCCCCATACTTGCCGTTGTGCTCCCAGACCAGTTCCTCGATCACGTTGAGTTCAAAGTATTCGAGGTACTTTTCCGGCGACAGGTTGATATAGCCCTTGTCGCGCAGGTAGATCAGCGGGCGCGTCAGGGCCGCCACGAACGAGATCGCCCGCCCCTTCCACATGTCGCCACCGCCACCGGAGTCGTCCATCAGCGACACGATCAACTCGATCAACATGCCCGATGAGGTGTTCCCCATGATGTTCATGTTGTTCGTCACCTTGTCGGGCTGCTTCTCCACGAAGTCGCGCCCGGAGGTGATGAAGTTGATGATGAGCAGATCGTCCTCCCGCCCCAGATACCGCGACAGGCGGAAGATTTCCTTCTGGAGCTTGGGATCGCCCTTGCCGTCCACGTAGATGAAGCCGGTGTTCTGGACAAGTGCGTTGAAGACGAGGCCCAGCAGGAACTCGGTCTTACCGGAGCCGGTGGTGCCGAGCACGAGCATGTGCGTGCGCAGGTCGCTGTCGCCAGCGTAAATCTGCTCCTTCGTCTCCAGATCGTTGCCGATCATCGTGACGCCCTTGCCGATTTCCTTGCCGCCCCGCGTGGAGCCATCCCTTACCTTCGCCAGCAGCGGCACACGGTACGGGAAGTCAAAGGAGCGTTTGTCGGTGCGGACAAAGCTCCTTCCGTACATCCACGCGATCAGCAGCATCAGCTCGCCGGACAGCGGCACTTTCACGAGCACCAGAGAGATGATGGGCAGCATGAAAAGCCCGAGCACCACCCCATCGCCGGAGTTGAAGAAGTCCGAAAACTTCTGCCCGAACAGCCGAGTGTCCTTACGACGGCGAGACGCCTTTACTTCGTGCTGCCGGGAAGCTCCCTTGTATTGCGCCATTCGGTATCAACCCCTGTCGATCAGGCCACTTCAAGCTCTGTGCTGTTGTAATACTCGTGGATCAGTTCCTTCGCGAGCCGCTCGATGACGCTCGACTCCATGTCGTCATCCACGAAGTCCGCTCCACGGAAGGTTTCTTCCTTGAGGCGTTCCACGAGCTTCTTGCACGAGCCACCGGGGAACCGCTTGGCGAGCAGGCGGCGAGCTTGTTGGCGTGGCATCGACTCATAGAGCAGGCCGCGCAGCTTCCGGTCTTCTGCGGTCGTCGAGAGCGCCCACAGGCGCATCGCACCGGCTGTCATCGTGAATAGCTGGCTGTAGGTCGCGTTTTTGGTCGAGAAGCGAGCCAAGAACGTCGCGCCGTGGGCGTTCGCGCCATGCACGTAGTTGACCAGCGCCGATTCCTCGACCGGCTTGAGGCCGATGTTGTCGCGCAGCCAGCGCCGGGTTTCTTCGGTGCCGCTGTCGAGGATGAAGAGCGCCGTGGCGATCTTGGTGAGTTCGCCGAAGTCCTCCATCAACTGCGAAGCGAGGATGATTTCGAGGTTCCACTTCCGGGCTTCACGGCCATCGGTCAGTACCTGCAACTTCAAGCCGTCATGGCCGCCCGTCTTGTGGAACTCGTCCATGCACAGCACCTTGTTCTCATCCACGATGTCGTTGATGAGCCGGTCGTAGTAGGGCTTATACAGGTCGTCGAAGTACGGCAGGTCTTCCTTGGAGAAGGCAACCTTCTTCATGAAGCTCTGCCGAGCGATCATGTACATCAGCGCGGTCTGTTTGTAGGCCGAGTCGGAACCGATGATTGCCACATCCTGCAAGTCCAGTGAAATCACACGGGCGCTGCCGATGTCGAAACGGGTGTGCGACGAGAAGATCGGGTAGTCGCCCACGGCCTCGCGGATGCCCAGCGAGAACGCCTTGATGAGCGGGCGGTTGCCCTCGGCCATCACGCCGCCGTATTCCGCTTCCACTTCCTCGCTCGAAGCCACGCCGACCAGATCGTTCAGCGTCGGCACGGCGTAGCGTTGTGCGACCTCGGCCTCGTAGATGTAGCCAGCCTTGAACAGCGCATCCACCAGTTCCCAGTAGGTCGTGGCCGGAAGAATCTTGTAGCCCAGCTTCGCGACGGCCTCGTCCACTACGGCGTTGTGCCCCGGCTTGTAGGTTTCCGGGCTGGCCTTCTCCAGTCGGTCGCTCTTCTTCTGGAAAGCGAGGTCGATCATGCGGCCCACGAAGTTCGACATGCCCTCGTAGGGCTTGCCGCGCCGTTCGGGCGGCGTCACAAGAATCGAGAGGAAGTTCTTGATGAACTCGCGATCCTTCGGCAACGGCTCGCGCTTGCCCAGCGGGGTGTCCATCGGGTTGATGCAGTCACGCTCGGAGTTCTGCAACCGCTTGTAGATTGCGAGGTGGCGCATGTTCTCCGGCAGCGAGTCGCGGATCAGGTCGATGAAGCCGGACGATGAAACGCCAATGTCGATGATGCCGATGTACGGCAGCCGGGTGATGCCCGGCATCAGGCAGCATTCCACGTTGTTGTTGTTCATCAGCACCGACTTACCCGAACCCGGCTTGCCCGAGATCAGCGTGATCCAAGTCGTTTGCTCAGACGAGAATCGCTGGTAGCGCAGAATCTTGCCGTCGAGGCTGCGGTAGATGGTTGAACCCGTCGAGAACGGCGACGCGGGCCGGGTCAGTGGCAAGAGCGCGATTGCATCATCCAGCGGTGCCGGGCACGGCTCGCCGATGTGCTTGGTCGTGAGGCCCAGCGCATTGGTCTGGAACGCGATCATCGGGTTGCCGGTGCGCTCCAGTACCACGGGGTTGCCCCACCCTTCCAGCGTGCGCCACAGCTTCGATTTGCGCAGGGCCAGTTCCTTGATGCCGTCCGGGTCAATCCCCGCCCAAGTCATCGCAGCGATTCGGAGCTTGACGATGCAGCCGCCGTCGCGGCGGTACTCGTTGAGCGCCTTCGTGGCGAGGTTGATGTTGCGGTTCTGCTCGGACGTGATCGACAGCAGGCTGGCGAAGATGGACTTGAATGCCATAACCGACATGCCGTCCGATTCCAGCATGAAGCTGATCGAATACGGCAGGGCGCGGGTCACGCCGTTTTCCCGCGTCTCGGCTCGGTTGAGGCTGTTGAACAGGGTGTTGAAGTATTGCGGCTCGCGGGGCGGCACGGCCACCATGAGCGGCGCATACACCCGGCTGCCTACGCGCACGGTGTTGGAATCCGGCAGGTTCTCGCTGCCGTTCTTCCCGATCTCGGCGGTGGCCGTCATGATCTGGCGCGGTAGCGGCGGATAGAGCAATTCCGACATGTCTTCGATGTCGCCATTGCTCTTCCAGCGGAAAGGAATCTTGGTGCCGGGGATGGCCGCCTTCCAGTCGTCCGTGGTCAGGTCGGGATACACGCTGCGGCGCACGGAGCGCAGGGCTTCATCCACGTCGAGCACATCGACCGAGCAGCCGAACTCGGGGGATGACAGGTCATCGGTGATCTTCGAGACGAAGGAGAGGTGGCGGTCGCGCAGGTAGGAGATCGGGCGCAGCAGGTTCTGTGCGTCCGATGTCGCGGGCCAGTTGCTTTCCTTGCGGAACTCATTGGTCGCTTGAGTGGCGAGCTTGGCTTCCACCGTGTCCAGCAGCGCCGGGCGCGACCAGAAGACCAGATAGCAGTCCTCGTCGTACACGTACTGGCTGTATTTCTCGACCGACTCGTCGATCAGATCGTGAATGCCAAGGCTCAGGCGATCCGCCGTGGAGCGTTGCTGGATTGCGTTCCGCTCCAAAGCGCCTCGCGCATCGAGGTCGCGGCGGAAGACCACCTGCAACTGGTGGCCACGGTTCTTGAAATAGACCGAGAACGAGCCGTCGAGCAGTTGGATCAGGCGCTCGAACTGTTCGCGGCCCAGAACTGACTTGGTGCCATTGAAGCGCACGATGCTCGCCAGCGAGCCATCCTGCGCCACGATTGCGCGACCACCGTCGATGGTTTCGAGGTCGCAATAGTCTTCCACGTCCGTCTTGAGCAAGCCGATGACATGGAGCAAAACCGCTTCGAGTTTACCGCTCATTTTCCGTGACTCCTTCTTGAACCGCTTTTACCGTTTCTGCAATCAACTGATTCACCTGCGCCATTTTTTCGGCGTCGCTGATGTCATCGCGCAGGATCATCTCGTCCAGTTTCAGCACCGCCTTGTAGTTGCTTCGGGTGCGGAAGAAACCTTCGATGTTGAAGAGCTTTTTGCTTTCTTCTTCTGTTTCAGGCGTCATGCCATCGCCCTCTCCATTGCTGCCGCCTCGGCCAACTTGCTGGCCGGAGGCATAAGCCCGATGTCGGTTGCAATGTCCAAGGTGCGGCGCAGCCCGTTCTCCGGGTAGCGCAGCACCACGTTGCCGACGCCGTAGCTCATCACGTTGAGTCCGCGCCCGTAGAGCTTCTGCGCATAGTCGAACATCGCCATGCGATCTGCTGCGCGGAGCCATGCCGCCGCCGCTGTGTAGCGGCTCACATCGCCCTTGTAATGCTGCTTGTTGGTCATCGCCGTCCAGATTTGCTCGGCGATCAAGCCGTAGGTGAAGGACAGTTCGTCCAGTGGGCCTTCCGGCAGCAGCTTGGCCTGCGGCAACGGCGCAGCGGGGTTCTTGCATATCAACGCCGCGCTGACCGCCACATCGCCGTACTGGCGCACCACACGCCACTCGATGTCGGTCAGCCACTCCCGCACATCGCGGGAGCCGCTGCCCCACGACAGCACCTCGGCAATCATCGGCTTGACGTTGCTCACGGTGCATTTCACGAGGAACGGCGTATTGATGCTCTCAAGCCACTTGTCATTGCGATCAGGCGCGACCGCTTTTTCCAGTTCCCAGCCGGTATCCGTGGGAACTGGCGTTGCCAGCACCTCGCGAGCATGGCGCAGGCGGTTGCGGCGCACGGTCACGGTCGGGAGGCCAGCGCCGTAGTTCGTCGCGTGGATCACGCTGACGGACGGGTGGTCGGCCACAGCGTCGAAGTGGCTGTAGAACATGTCCGGCAGGGCGCTGCGCGGAGCACCCATCGCTATCGCGAAATCCTCATTGAGACGCTTGCTCTTCGGATGCACCTCGTACCGCGATTTGGCGACAGCAACTGTGCGCTGCGCGATGGCTGCAATGGTCGAGACAGTGATGTCAGGAGAGACGTTGTTGAGGTCAATCCCCAGTTCGGCGACAAGCTGATTGAACAGCGTGCGCAGCCAGCCCTCGTTGCGGAAGTTCGGATGGCGTTGCAGACCGGCGCGATAGAAGTTGTTGTAGGTCAGGTTGGTGAGCCACAGAACGTCACTCGGCAGATCGTGGATCGACTGCACGCGCCGCGCTTGTCCGCCGCCAATCGACGCCCACGCGCTGTCGAGCGACACCACTGTACGGTCGCTGGCGACGATGTTGTTGTTCGGATCGAAAAGGATGGCTCCAACACGCATACCAGTGCCCTCACATGAGCAACTGGCGCGTCAGGGGCGGCCAGCTTTCCGGGAGAAAGAGAGCGCGGTTGTTGGCCGCGTAGTATTCGAGTTGCCCAGCGTGGAAAGCCTCTTTGGAGGCGACCAGCCGCAGAGGGGCGAACAACTCGGCCCGCTTCGCGTAGATGTCGTCAGGGCATGTCGAGAGGGTTTCTGCCAAGGCGTAGGGGTTGCTGATGTCCACCCCGTAAAGCGCCTTGAGGGTGTCACATCCGCGAAACTGGAAGATCGCGAACAGGCTTTTCAGCTTGTCGCGCACTGCCGCGTCGGCGACATATTCGGCTACGTGAATGGCGCGGACGAGGTTGTTGACCTCGGTCTGGGTCAGTTCCGGGATGGCGGCAATGAAACCGCCGTTGCGCATCGCGCACATCCCAAGGTGATGTACCTGATGGCACAGATTGCAGACCGTCAGGAGATTCTGCGGGTCGTTGTTCTGGTGGTTGTCGTCGAGGTGGTGAACCTCTTGGTACTTGGCTGCCTTGAAGCCGCAGAAGCGGCAGGTGTAATTGTCCCGTTGCAGCACCTCGGTGCGCACCGGGGTGAATCCGGCGTCCGCGACATCAGCGTGCTCATCGTCCTTGCGCCAGAGCTTGCGCTTGACGCCGAAGACAGGCTGGTTTGCGGCCCGATTCAGGTGCCCGAGCATCAGCGACGGCGGCACGGCGGCCTGCCCTGTTGCTCCGGTGGTTTGAGGTGTTTGGCGCATCCCCGTTCCGTTCCTGTGCGTTTAAGAAAAAGGGCGGAGTGGAAAACCACCCCGCCCGTTGGTGGTTGCTGCGACGCTTGCCGTTTCGCGGCTTAGGAGCCGATAACGGTGTTGCGCATGATCCACATCACGGTGCCGACACCGGCCATCAGGCCGCCGATGAAAAGACCGACGATGGCGGACATGGGCTTCTCGCGCTCGTCCTTGGAGGCTTTCCAGAGGGTGTAGAGGGAGATCGCCACGACCACGAAGCCGCCGATGCTGACCAGAGAGATCAGCAGCGTCGCGCCTTCCTGCGCGGTGTTGTCGATGTTCTCGGCGATGTTCGAGAAGGTCTTGCCGCCTGCGGTGTCTTGCGTCAGGTCGGTCTTGCTGATTGCGAAGGCCGAGGGAGCCGCGATGACGCCCATCATCAGCATGGTCAGACGCATGACGATGTTGTTGTAAGCGGACTTGAGGGTTTGCAGTGCTTTCATTTGAGATTTCTCCGGTTGAATTGAGAGTGAAGGTTGCGCCAAAACTGGGTGCTGCCGGTCAACTGAACGGCGTGAACAATCCGATGAGGTTGAAGCCAATGGTGTTGTTGAGCAGGTCACTGAACCACTTGAAGTTCCATGCCAACACACCGCCAATGATCCAGCCGAAGGCGTGTCCAAGCCCCGCCTGCCCTTGCTGGTTGTAGTACCGATTTACCGTGAGCCATCCCTTGACCATCGCGATGAACCCGACCACCTGCATGATCCCGAGCAGGGCCAGCGTGGCGACCTGAGCTTTCTCGGCCAGCCCGCCGCTGCTCGTGTACGAGAGCACATCAGCAGTCACGCGGCTGTTCGCGTAATCCCCGGTCAGGGTGCGCGACAGAATGCCGACCAGTTCCAGTGTGCCCATCGCGAGCAGGATGGAACCAACGAACATAGAGATCAGCGCGGAGCCAACGGAAAACCGCTGCCGTCCGGCCACATATTTCATTGCGTTGTCATGTGTAACCCCCCAGATTTCGATCAATGAAGTGGCGACAAGGTAAAGCCCCATGAGAGCCGCGATGCCTTGAAGCATCATGATGATTGGCGGAATGACGCCTCCGACATTCACCAAGACTTCCATGAGGTCTGGAAAACTGCTGCTTGTGGGCATCGCTCGTGCTCCCCTGCTTTTCGACGAATTAGCGCGTTGCGCTCGTAATGACGATGCCCGATTCGTTATCCACGGCGCGGACGACCAGCGGCTTTTTCACCGGAGGCAGCGTCTCGCCCACGGAAACGCTGTCCTCGTGCTCGCCAGCGGCGATCCAAGCACGCTTGCCGACAGTGGCCTGCACCTTGTAGCCGGAGTTGGCCGGAAGCGGCGTAGCCCCTTTCTCAAGCTGCTTTACCGGGGAGGTGCGTGGCTTGCGCTCGGGTTTGATGACCTGCACGCCCGTGGGACGGCGGCTGTTCTCAATCGCAGCAACGCGCTGATCCAGTGCGTTCAGCCCGATGGCGATACCGTCAAGCCGCTGCATGACGGCCTGATTCTGCTGTTGCAGCGCCTGCTGCATTGCCTGAGACTGCTGCGCAGACATTTCGCGGGCTGCGGCAGAGGCTTCCTGCTCGCGACGAAGCTGCTCGGCCAGAATGTCCGGCTGCTGCGGCTGGAACTGCGTCTGGTGACGCTGAGTGACCACCGTGCTGCCGGGCTTCGGCCCGGAAGTTGCCTTGATGATGACCACGGCGAGGATGATGACGACAACGAGCGAACCGCCGAAGATCGCCATCAGTTTGCCAAAAGACATGTTCTTCATGCTGTTCTCCTTACTTTTGCTCATGCACGTCCTGCATGAAGAACAGGCCAAAGCCCTTCTGCGCAGGGGTTGAGTAGGTGGTCGGACGGTTGAAGCCGCGACGGATTTCCTGCGCCATCGCCTGCCCCATCTCGCCCACTGCCATGCCGATAACTTGCTTGTTCGTCGGCTCGGTAGTGGTGGTGCTCACAGTGCCGCCGGGGCTGATGACGGTGGTTCCAACCGGGGTCGAGTAGGCCCGGCCATAGCCTGAGAGCAGCGACGCCACGGCGAGCGACGTGTAACGCTCGAAGGTGTGATGGTCGATGTCATCCGCCACGCCCTGCTTGGCGTCTTCCTCGCGCAGCGCGACCGCGTTAATGCGCATCGTCGGGCGGCCATCCTGCGGGGCCATCGTCGAGAATTTCAGACGGATGTTGTTCGGGCCTTGCTCGACACGACCGATGATCTTGGCACCGTCCCACTTGCCGCCACGAATGGTCGCGAGCACGTCGCCGCCATCGTCGGTGTTCACCTCGGAGTCGAGTGTGGCGTACATCATGTTGCCGGTCTTGATGAGCAGCTTGGCGCTCGGGTCGCCAAGCGTGTCCGGGGCTGTGCGCGTCATCCCCGGCAAGGGGCCGGTGGCAGTACCGGCTCCGGCACCACCCTGACCGCCGCCGTTGTTGCGGTTCACCGGGTAATAGCTGACGGTCGAGTACGATCCTTGCGCATTCAGGCCGCCCTGCCCTGCCTCGCCAAACAGCGACTGCGCTTGTTTCAGCACTTGCTCTTTCATCGCAGCGACATACTTGTCGCGCTCTGCCTGCGCCTGCTTCAACTCCTGCTCCAGACGCTGCCGTGCCTGCTGCTCGGCTTGAGCGTTCTGCTGGGCGTTCTGGCCTTGGCCTTGATACTGAGTGCCCTGCGGCGCAGCCCCTGCCTGATTGGCAGTGGCCTGCCCGGTCGGCACGGTGATGTTGACCGGCGCAGCAGCGCCACCCTGCGGTGACGGCGGGTTGTTGCTGCCGGTCTGGATCGGCACGTTGAACTGTGCCGTGCCGGACGGCAACGGCTGGCTGGCGTTGTTGACGATGTTCGTGTCGAAGCCCGGCTGGTAGGTCTGGCCGCGAGCGGCGGCCTCCTGAGCCTCCAGAGCCGCACGCTGGGCGCGACGCTCGGCTTCCTGCTTGGATACCGCGCCGACTTCCACGCCCGGCTGCGGAGCATTCGGCACATCGACTTCGGACTGAGCCGCGACTTCCGTGGGCTTGCTGGTCAGGCCGCGATAGCCGAGCGCAACGCCGCCGATCACGACCACGGCGACGACAATCAACGAGATTTTGCCGACGCCGTGGCCGAACACGGCGTTGAAGTTGCGCTTCATCTCGTCCGACTTGCTGCGCTTCGGCGCAGGTTTCGGTTGGGCTTGGGCTTCACCTTGACCGCCCTGCCCCTGCTCTTGGTTTACGCCTTCTGCCTCGAAGCCAGCGCCGCCCACGATTTCATCGCTGGGCTGCGGGTTCTGAGGGGTGTTCTGCTCGCTCATGTGCTGCCCCTTTACTCGATGAACACGGTGACGGCCTGACCGCCCGTGGTGAATGTGACGCTGCTATGCAGTCCCGCATAGCGATACACCGAAACCCCGGACGTGCTGCGAGCGGCAGACATGTAGGCCGGATATTGCGCATCGGCCTTGGCGCGGACATACAGGTTGTCGCGGTACAGCCATGCTTCGGTGCCTTCAAGCCCCGTGACCTTCAAGCGCCGCGCTTCCTTCGGCGGCACGCCGTCAAGGAAGTAACTCAGGGCGCTGTCGATGGACGGGAGAGTGCTCACCGCTACGGTGTCGATGGCGTCGGGATTGCGGCCCGGCACCTTCGCATCGACGCGCATATCCACTTCCTGCTGTGCGCTGGTGAGCACGAAGATCACCGGAGTGGACAGACCGCGCAGTGTCACCGTGACGTTGCCGTAGGCGGCTGGGGCCAACGGCTCGATGGTGAGTACATTCGTGGGCTGCTGCTGCGCAGCACCCTGCTGACCCTGACGACCGTCGCTGAAAAGCTGCCGGTTCATCGACACGTTCTCGATGAACCACGGCTGGCCGGATACATCGGAGAAGACGATGGAGGTCTGCTGGCCTCGGGTCAGTCGCAGAGCCGGAGGGCTGACACCGGGATCGAGACTTACGAACATCGTGCGAGTGATCGGCTTGGCCGGAGAGACATACGGAATCGCCTTCTGGCGTTCGCGTTCGAGGTAAATGCGCTTGAGCCGGTCGAACTGCTCCGGCGTCAGTTGCAGGTCTTCGATGTCTCCAATCACGCCCTCGACCACTTCGGTCGGGCGCGGGTACACAACTTGAGGCGGCGGCTCGGCGACTTGTTGGCCGAGTCCGCTTCGCGGTTGCTGCTGTCCCTGTTGCTGCTCAGCCGCGAAGGCAGAAGATGCGATCACGCCGAGCAGCACAGATGCGATCAATGTTTTTCTTTGGAACATGGGCGATCACTTCCTAGCGACATACGGGGCCAACGAGATCGAATCAACGGCAATGCCCTTGAGGTTCGTGGCCGACGCGGGGGTTTGAACGATGGTGACGCCCGCCAAGAAGTCTTGACGGGTTCTCGGTTGCTGGTCGCCACCGGAATAGAACTCGATGGCGACGGGCACTTGCACGACCCAGTAGCGTTGGAGGCCGCGACGCCCTTCTTCTTCAAGCTGGGGCACCTTGGTCGCCATCGCACGCAGGATCAGTCGGCCCTTGAGCACGCGCTCAAGGTTGCCGGACTCGTCGAGCGACCGCAGGAACGCTTTGCGGCCATCGTCCGTGAACCACTTGGCCGCAGTCGCATTCAGCGCCTCGCGGTAGTTCACATAGTCATAGGAGTAGGCATTCACCACGGCGTCCTTCGCGTAGTCAGCCAGCGTTGCCGGGGTCACGCGGGGGTCGGATTCCGTGGAGACTTCACAGATGGCGCGATTGTCCGTGGTCGGGATGTAACGGTACTTCGGATACCACGCGATCCCGGCGCTGACTGTCACGAAGAAAGTTGCACTCAGGACGCCTACAGCAGTCCAGACCCGCAGGTTGCGGCCCTTGAGCGCCTTGTTCTCTTGTTGCAGGCGAGCGACTTCACGGAGGACGGCTGCGCCCTCCCCCGGACTCATGTCGTTCGCGAGTTGATCCAGCTTCGCTTCATCAAGCTCGGCGGACGGGCTTGCGCTGGGTTGCTTCGCTGAGGGCTTGCCCTGCGCTTCCTTATTGGACATTGATGATCTCTCCAGTTTTGCCGTTGAAAACGCAGGTCATGTCTGTGCCGTCATAGAAAATCACGTTCTCGAAGTTGGTCTGGGTGAAGAGCCAGACCGCCCCGGCGAGGATTCCCACGAGCAGCACAAAAACCAGCACCTCTCCTACAGAGGCGATGCGCGACAGGATGGCTTGGTAGCGGCGCAAGGCCCGCACATCAACCTCCGCATCGTGCTTCCCCCAAGATGATGTTGCCAATTCGTGTGCTTCCATATCGCGCTCCGCGTGCAGTATTTTAATCATAACTCAAAAATGCGCAACACCGCGATTTTGACATTTGCGCAGAGTGAGTGCAACGGGAACGTGGTTTTTATCATGCCTTCCCTGCTGCTGCGAGGTCTGAGTCCGGTGACGCAAGCTGCTTGTGAAATGACCGTCGCAGCGTGCGAGCTGGCCCGGCAAGCAAACATCATGAGTGTGTCAAGAGTATGGTAACACATTGCTGTCACTGTGCTAACAGTGTGTAAGCTGTGTGGTGCAATTTGCGGGAAAAATGTGGTGACACTGTGGCTATACGATGTGCGCAATGTGGCGCTATGGTGGTGACAGTGTGGTTAGATGGTGGCGGAATGGTGGTTGTTGCCTTGCTTCGATCCGAGCATGGCGTTCGCTTACCGGGGATCATGCGATGTGTGTGCGAAGACGCACATTTTTCTAACCGTCCGCGATTCAGTTCCGATGCTTCGCTTGACGCACATTTGGCGGAGTGGTAGGCGCGTGGTTTCTGGCGGTCACTATGACGGCGGCGATCCGCATCACGCGGATCGCCGAATGCACCAATCGCCCTCTGGTTGGGCGGTGTTAGTGTTTCATCGCAGTTCGCTGGGGTTCTGGCCGTTGCTGTTGCGGTTCCACTCGGCTGCCGCATCCAGAAGGCGCTGGCCGGGGGTTGCAAGATCGCGGTTCGCGTTCCTTTCAGGTACTGCTGCAACCGACTCGGGGGATGGGCGAAACGACACCTTCATCCACCCGCTCAGTTTTTTTCCGTAATGACTCTTCGCGGTGGCCGTGCTGCTGTGCCCGAACATGGCGGCGATCTCCCGGTCGGACAGGCCCGAGTGCTTCGCATTGGCGACTGCTTGGTGTCGCGTGCTGTAGGTTGTCGGCAGTTGATTCTTTGGGTGCCCCATCCGTTTCAGTGCGTGGGTCATCGTCTGCTGCAAGGGCTTGAAGAACGCCTTGGCGATGGCGCTTCGTGGTGTGTCAGCCGCGAACTTCGATGCGAAGCTCTGCGCGATCTCGCGGAAGTGCATCAGTGCTGCCAAATCACTGTCGCTGATCCCATGCAGGAGGATTTCCCGGTGATCGCCGTTGCCGCGTCCGTGGGTTGTCTTTGCGTTCTCGACGCGCAATGCGATGGTTGATTGCACTCTCCCCGCACCCGTTCGGCTGTAGTGCCCCTCCTTCTCGCGGTGCAAGTAGTTCATGAATTCCGCCCCGAACCACTCTGCCGGGCGCAAGCCTACAAGCAGGTTGGCGCGGAGAAAGGCGACCAGTGTCCCGGCGTGCTTGGCCTGCGGGGTGTTTGCCGCGTACTCCGAGAGGCTTTCCAGCGTCGCCTTCGGGAAGAACTTGAGCTTGGTGCTTGATGTTTTCTCGGTTCGCGTTGGTAGCTCTCGGGTCGGCAGTTCCCGGATCGTCTTGTAAGCAGCTTCGTACTCGCTCAGGTTTCCGCCCTGAGCGAGTACGTTCTGCGCTTCCTCTGCGATCCAGAAGATCGCAGCCGCCTTCAAGGAACGGGCGGTTGACTGGGCTACTCGCTTCTTGGCGACAAGCTCTTGCAGGTGAGAAACAAGGCTGGCCGGGGTTAGAGCGCCCCGTCCAGCCTTCTCGATCTGGTTCGCGATCATCCCCATCTTGCGGGCGTAGTCTTCTCGCGTGCGCTGGGCCAATCCTTCGCCGACACCATCTTCGGTGTTGATGCGTTCGATCAGTGAGTCCGAGGCGCGAGCGCCGTCGATTCGTGTTGTTGCCATAACCTTTTCTCCTATGCGGGCAAATGTGCTATCTGCCCACAATCCTTACCACTTTGTTGCCACATTCCTCGCCAACCGCATTCCGTGACCAAGCCCGTCCGGGCGCGGGCCTGTGGCCCCAACTCGCGGCTGTGCCGCCAAGCCGTTATCAGTTCCTGCGGTCTTGCTCGGCTGTGCCGACAAATCCGTTCCCAACTCTGCAAGATGCCCTCAAGCAGCTTTAGATGATCGCAATAGCCGTTGGCTGGTCACATGCCCCGTTACTCCCTACACCGGCTTGCGTGCATCCATGATGTGCGGCACGTACATGCCGCACATGTTTTGTTTGGGCGCATGAAAGAACACGCGATGTCAAGTATAAACCTGCGTGCCTTCCGCGTCATCTAAACGTACATTCCAACAAGGCATGACGTTAGCAGACGATTTGCACTGTACATGTCGCGCCCAAATGTGATGCGGGAGTAACGGGGCATAAGCCTGCGTGTGACCAATGTAGGAACCGGCAAATAGCCTAAACTGCCGCGCCGGTTCCGGGGGCTGTGCGATCAGCGATGGGGGGTGTGAGGGCAACCGCCCGGTGTCGGGCGGCTCTAACGCAGCGTGGCGTCAGTGTGGTGATATGGTGGCGACATTGTGATTATTGTGTGGCGGCATGGTGTTAGATATGGTGGCGACATGGTGTTACATTAGGCAGGGAATGTGTAATCTGTTTCGGTGAAGTGTGCTAATAATGTGGCTGGTAATGTGGCGACAGTGTGCTAAGATTGTGGCGCATGGCGAGCGCCCAACTGCCGTGAAGCGGCCAAAGTGCTATGGCATGGAGTGTGGGAACAGTGTGCAACGATTGTGGTAAGATGGTGGCACGCTGCTGCGAATCAGGTATGATCGCATTTGCTCGTGGCAGTGAGCGGGCGAGGCCGCCATGCAGGCGCAAGGTGGCAGAGCGTGGCGGTGCTGTCAAAAACGGCTTAGCATCGCTGTTCTGTAGTGTTGTGCAGAAACCAGACGTTTGGAGTTCTTAACATGAAAGGTAAAGCAAAGATGGGTTCGATCACGAAGAAAGGTCTTGTGCTGGCTCTGGCTGCGGTAGCTCTTGCGGGCTGCGCGACCTCGCCGGTTCCGACCACCAAGGACACGGAGGCGTTTGCCAGTCGGCTGATCGCGGACAAGGTGGCGGTGGCCGCTGATGCCCAGCGCGAATACGTCGCACTGGTCAACGAAGACAAGTCGGTGCTCTCCCGTAAGCAGGCGGCGATGGAGACGGACGAAGTGGATGTCGATTACATCGGCAAGCCGCAGGAACTGTTGCAGACCTTCGCCTACCGCTACGGCTATCGCTACATCGAGAGCGGCAAGCGGGTCGATCTGCGCACCATCAACGTGCGGGTGCAGAAGACGCCGCCCATCGAGGTGCTGCGCAATATTGGCTATCAGGTGGATGCGGCTGCGGATGTCGTGCTCGACAAGAATGCCAAGACCCTGCGCCTGATCTACAAGAACCTGCCTGCCAACAAGGGGTAAGACTATGGCTATGGACATGCCCCCGATGACGCTCGAAGAGGCGCAGCGCCTCTACGACCGTCCGGCATACGTGCAGTCGGCGGGGTCGCAAGATGCGGCAACGCTCACCGACGCGATGAAAGCCCAGAAGAACGAGGCTGCCAAGGCGCGATCTCAGGCGATTCTCGACACCGCCCTCGGGCTGGGCGTGAAGGCCGGGATGGCGTGGCAACTGCGCAACATCGACGAGGCCGTCAAGCGTCGTCAGCGTGAGTTCGATACCGTTTACGACTTCGGTCATCTGATGATTCAGGATCGCGTCGTTCCCCCCGTCATCACGGAGGCACGCGATCTCTACAACCAAGACGGCGACTACGCTCTGCGCCTGTCGGGTGCTTACTACAAGATCGAGTACCAAGCCCGTTTCTCTTCTGTCGCTCCCAACTGGCGGGAGTATCTGACGTTTCCAAAGCCTGATGTGGATCGAGCCGCCCTGATGGCGGCATTGCTGCCTCGTGACTCCGAGGAAAAGCGCGTCTGGGAACTGGCTGTCGCTGATGGATGGAAGCAGGGGGTCGAGCAAGCCAACCTGATGCTCCAGTACGGACTGGACAGGATGAACCGGGATTACACCGGAATGCTGCGCTTCCACTCCTTCGTGATGCAAGGCAAGTTGACCATGCCTGCCATTGCAAGCGAGTCCATCGCCGTGACCCACAACGGACAGACGATGGCGGTAGATGAAACCCTGCTGCGCATCACGACCCTGCCGGAGTTCAACGGGAAGATGGCGAATTGGACGAGTGCCATCAAGTCGTCCTCCTACGCGGCTCCCACGGTGCAGGTTGCTGTCCCGCTGCCGACGCCGAAGGCTGAGCCGGAGAAGGGTGCGATCACGTACCCGGCACCGTCTCCGGCCTCCGAGGTGAAGTCCTTGCTGGACGCCGAGAGGAAAGAGTAGATGCAACAGGATGCTCATGATGCACTCAGCGTCGTGCCGGGTGCTTTGCTGCCACGGGCAAAGCACCTCACGAGCTACAAAGACCCGTTCCGGTTCGACAATCCCGCGATGTTCAAGGCGCTGATGCTGGAATCGCTCATGCACAACGCGAGCGACATCTTCATCCAGCCCGGCCTGCCGATTTGTGCCCGCATCAACGGCACGATGATGGCGCTAACGAACCGTCCCCTTGACGATGGGGAGGTCAAGCACATCCTCAAGTGGGCTGCCGGACGAGACACTGCCGAAACCGACATCGTGTCAGGCAGGGCAGTGAACGCCCGCTACGAGCTTTTCGACCCCGAGCAGAAGGATGCACGCGGGGCGCGAATCCGCTACGGCTACCGGGTGAATGCGTCGCCTATCCAGTGCTGGGGTGGTACTTCGGCCCAGATTGTCATGCGGGCGATCCCGACCGATCCACCGAAGTACCACGAGCTTGGGCTGAGCGAGGATATTGTGAGAGCGGCCACGCCGCGAGACGGGATTGTCTATGTCGCAGGCGCAACCGGCTCAGGCAAGACCACGACCTTTGCGGCCATCATCAGGTACATCCTTGAGAACGAAACGCCGATCTCGGGCAATCTGATTACGCACGAAGAGCCTATCGAATTCACATTCGAGTCGGTGCAAAGCCGCCACTCGATCATCGTGCAGTCTCAAGTCCCCACTCATTTCGAGAACTTCTACGTCGCGAACCGCGAGGGGATGCGCCGCAAGCCGGGCCTCATCATGATCGGTGAAATGCGCGACGAAGAGACGATTCGCGCCTCTATCGAGGCGTCGCTGACGGGGCACCCGGTCTTCGGCACTGTTCACGCCATCAACGTCGCTGCGGTGATGCGCCGTTTGATCTCCCGTTTCCCCGAAAACGAACGCGCCACCGCGATTTTCGACATCGTGGAAACCGCCCGCTTCATCATGGCTCAGCGGCTGGTCAAGGGCACTAACGGCAAGCTGCTCGCCGCCCGCGAGTACCTCATCTTCGACGAAGAGTCTCGCGAGGCGCTGATCGAGCTTGACCAGATGGGCAAAGTCACCAGCAGGATCAAGGAGCTTGTCGAGGAAAAAGGGCATTCGTTCAGGAAGGAGGCGTTGCGTCTACGCGAGGCCGGGCTGATCGACGATCACGTCGCCCGCGACCTGATGCACACCTGAATGTGGCGACATTGTGCTATAGATTGTGTCATAATTGTGGTTACACTGTGGCGCAATGATGGCAAGAGTGGTAAGATTGTGGCACCAAGGTGGTAGAGATGGTGCTAACAAGGTGTGCTGCATTGTGGTAACATGGTGGCACTGGTTAAATTCCTTTCTGGAGGTTGATTTATGGCAACGGGTCGATACCACTGGAGCAACTGCGCCCCTCCGGCGCGGTTCTTCAAGATCAATGCGGCGGCGAGCTTGCCGTGGCTGGGCGTCATCCTGCATCCGAGTTGGATGACCTTCTATGTCGCCTTGGTGGTGACGGCCATTCTTCTGTACGTCGAGATCGTCAAGAAGATGTCCGTCACGGCCTTCATGCGAGCGATCAATGTCTGGCTGACGGGTCGCGTGAAGTCCACGAAGAATCTCATCAAAGAACTCGCCAGATAAGAACATGAAAGGGAAAAAAGGTATGAGCAAGCCGATCTACGTGGGCGTCGATGACGGCCACTACGCAATCAAAGTCGTCACCGAGTCCGGTGGCATGTTCACGATCCCGTCGCGTGCTCGCAGCGGACGGCATCTGATCTCGTGGCAGGAGCAGGAAGAAAACGGTGGTTTCTACCAGACCGAGGAAGGCGGTGCCTACACGGTCAATGAGCACCTGCAAAACTACGAGGACACCCGCTTCAAGGAATACCCGAAGTCGGCACTCAACCGGGTTCTGGTGCATCACGCGCTGCGCCAAGCCGGTTTCGGCGGCAAGAATGTCGTGATCGCGACGGGCCTGCCCGTTTCCTACTACTACCTTGCGAATGGCCGCAAGGATGACGCGCTGATCGCCGCCAAAGTGGCGAATCTCACGAGGGCGGTTACGTGCGGCACCAAGCCGGTCGCCAACATCGTGCGCAACATGGTGGCAACCGAGGCAATCGCCGCGTACTTCGATCAACTGATGGACATGGAGGGCAACCCCACGCCGCAGTTCGACTCGCTGGGCGAGGCGGTCGTCGGCGTGATCGACATCGGTGGCAAGACCACCGACTGCGCAGTGGTGTATCCCGGTGGTGAGCAAGTAGATGCGGATCGCTCCGGGTCGAGCGATACCGGCGTCCTGTTGCTCAATGACGCTGTTGAATCGCGCCTGCGCTCGCTGTTCGACCTCGACAACGTGCCCCCTCGCATGGTCGAGGCTGCCATCAGCAAGGGCGTCGTCAAGATCGCGGGTGAAGAAAAGGATGTCCGCGATACCGTGTCCGCCGAGAAGGAGCGCCTTGCCGAGCAGATCATGTCGGGCGTTCGCACCAAGATCGGCACCGGCAAGGATTTGGACTTCGTGCTGTTCGTCGGCGGCGGTGCCATCGTGATGCGCGACCAGCTTTCGCGCCATTTCCCGCATTGCCGCTTCCCGGAGCGTCCCGAGTTCGCCAATGCGCGAGGCATGTTCAAGATCGCCAAGTACGTCTTCGGCGGCGAGGAATAAGCCATGCGTGCAAGGCGCTTCATCCTGCTGCTCGATCCCCGGTATTCCGTGGAGCGGGAGGCGCTGAACACCATCAAGGCGGCCCCGGAGGGGGAGGGGGCTGCCTTCCTGCGGGCGCTCATGCTGATCGGGTTTGGCGAGATCAAAAAAGACAAGTCCCGTGAGCAATCCGCCTCGGTGCCCGCCGATGAGGCGGGCCACGGGGCACCTGCACAGGAAAAGACGGACGATGAAACTGGAACGACTTGAAGTCCGGCTGCGCCCCAAGAACCCCGCTGAGCAAGAGCTTATCGAGGCTCTGGAGGCGCAAGACGGCATTTACGGCGGCAAGAACGAGTTGATGCGCGAGTGCCTTCGTCGTGGCTATACCGCGCTCAAGCAGAAGATGGAGAGCCTGTCCGGCACCGGAGATGAGGTGGCAACGCTCGATGCGTTGGCGCAGACCTTCGCGAGTGGTGAGTATGGCTACCGGGTCGTCAAGACCTATCTCGATGCCCGCAACCAAGCGAAAGCTGGATCGGACGGTCATCCTGCGGACAAGGTGGTTGCGGCTTCGGTTGTCGCAGACCCTGTGCAGACGGTGGCCGAGCCGCCATCGACTGCACCCGTTGCGCCGGAGGTGCAGCAACAGGCCGCGCAAGCGGCGCTTGATGCTGTGGTCGCCGATGTGGCTCCTGCGCAGGCTCCCCAGCAGTCGGAGCAGGCCGAGCAACCGGCTGCTCCGGTGCCCGCTGACGGCGCAGGCGAGGGTGCTCCCAAGCGTAAGGTGGACTGGTCGCGGATGCGTGGGCTGGCCGGTTCTGGCGGCGGCGAGGGTGGTGAGTCATGAGCAAGCAGGGCGGAGAAAAGACCTTCACTTGGGATGACCCGGCGATTCTGCTGGGCATCTTCGCGACGATCTACTTCGCCTGCTGGGCGGCATGGTATTTCGCGCATACCGAAATCTCGATGGCTTACACGTACATCCGGTACGTGCAGCTATGGCTGCTCAACGCCTTGGGCAGCGTCGTTGATCTGCCGGGTGTCACCACGGTGCGGAACTGGGTGCAGGAGATGTGCCAGCCGGACGGGCTGGTCAGTCTCTGCCACCGCGACTTCTCGACGGTGAAGTGGAAGGACATCAGCAACTCGTCCATCGCGATGAACGTGTTTTGCCTGATCCTGATGGTGGTGATGTGCGTGCGGATGTTCCTCCGCACGAACGCAACCCATCCGAAGCTCAACTTCACCAAGACCCATAACATCAAGAGCTTCGTCAAGGAGAACAAGCGGCTTTACCCGCATCTGCGCCTGTTCTCCGAGATCGACCTGATCTCTCAGCCGCTCGATCACCCGGTATTCGGGATGTCGCTTACTTCCCGCCAGTTCGCCTACCGCCACCGCCTCATCAGTGGCTGGAAGGAAGAAACGGATGGAAGCTGGACGCCCACCCTTGACCGGGAGAAGGCGTTGCAGGTTTTCCGGGTGCAACTCGGCAGGCACTGGACGAAATCGACCGAGTTGTCCACGAGTGAGACGCTATTGGTGGCAATAGCGATGCCGCGTGTCGCTGCAACCGATCCGTCCTTGGATGAGGCCAAGTTCAAGGATGCGATGAAGGACAGCGAAGACCTCTTGAAGTGGTGCTGGGATCAGTTCAAACCCCCGGCCCCTGCGAAGAAGAAGAAAGGCGAGGCCGAGGCCAGCCCGCTGGCTTGGTTGCAGCCGGAAATCGACCTTGAGTATCCGCGTTCGATCATCCTCAAGCACATCGGGCATCCCGCCGTGCAGGTGCTGATCGAGCAGCACGCCTACAACCGAACCATCATCTTCGCGCTCTTCATGCAGGCGCGGCGACTGGGCGTGCTCCAGCCTGCCGAGATGCGTTGGATGCGCTTCTTTGACCGCGAACTGTGGTACGTGCTGGAGACGATTGGCCGTCAGGCTGGCTTCGCCGAAGCCGCCGCCGTGCTTTCACACTACCTGTATGAGTCCAAGTCGGGCGCGGCGCTCGCTGAGCCTCAACTGGACAAGGCCATCAACGGACTCGAACTTGCCATGACCACCTTCAAATTCACCAGTGCCGACAAAGAGCGGTACGAAAAGGAGGGTGCGGTCGCCAAATTACCCTCATGACAGATGCAATCATCACAAGTTTTTGATGCAGGAATGCCGCCATTTGTTAGAATATGGTCGTAACAGATTCCTAACTAGGAAAGAAAAAACGATGACGAAAGGTAAACTTATAGCAGCTTCGGTGGCTGCTTTGCTGGCTTTGATCGGCGGAGTGTTCGCCGTTCAGGCCAGCCAAAGCACCACACAAAAAGCCGTCGAGGCAGGGCAGCAGATGCCAGCCGCAGCGCAGGGACTTGATCCTGCTGCGGTTGTTTCCCGGTACGGCAAGATCACGGATCGCCGTCCGGTTGGCGTCGGCGGCCTGACGGCGTGGACGGTTGAGAAGGGGGGCAGGAAGGTCGTGCTCTATACCACGGCAGACACCCAAGCCCTCTTCACGGGCGTGGTCTGGGATGCGGCGACGGGCCGCAACCTGTCCGATCAGTTTATTCCGGGGAATGCCACGGTCGCGGCGCAGCCGATGGCCGTCCCGCCCGTGGTTGCTGAGCAGCCGGGCGTGCGTGCCGCCGCCGCATTTGACGGCAAGTTCACCGGCACCATCCCTGAGTCCATGAAGACCGTGGATTCGCTTGCCGGGGTCAAAGAAGGGAAGGGCGGGATCGCCGATACGCTGTACATCATCGTCGATCCGCGCTGCCCGTACTGCCGCAAGGCGTACAACATCACCCGCGAGTACGTGAAGAAGGGATACACGATCAAGTGGATTCCAACCGTGGCGCTCGGCGATCCCGCCAATGGTCTGCCGCTGGCTGCCACGATCCTCCAGTCCAAGGACAAGGATGTGGTTGAACGTGTGCTGGGCAAGCACGAGCAGATCAGAACTCAGCCCACCAAGGAAACCGAAGAGGCGCTGCGTACCAGCCTTGCCTTCATGTTCGCCGCATTCGAGCAGAACGGCGGACAGCAGGCCGGTGTCCCGGTCGCGTTCTTCATCGACCGTCGCACAGGCAAGCCCCGCATGATGACCGGAGTCTCCGAGATGGTCGTGCTGGAAGACATCTTCGGGAAACTCTGAGGGGAACAACATGAAAGGTGATGCAATGGATAACTTCGCTCCCGAGCTTCGCATCTTCGGGAATGGCGATCAGCTTGTGGTCGCTTTCGATTCGCTGTCCGGGATGGATGTGAAGCGGGCCGCCCGCAGCATCCAGATTCCCGCCGCTTTCAAGCAGCTTTCGTTCGCGCTTGAAGGCTTCGACAAGGATTCCGCCACCGATGTCGGCGACCGCCGCACGGTCGTGGGCAAAATCAATCTTGTCACCACCGACGCAGGCGGGGAAACAGCGTCGCACGAACTCGCGGACTGCCAGTTCGTGCTGCCCGCCATCGGGAAGCCGAAGAATGGCGTGTTTCAGTTCGCTCCGGTGGAGCAGGTGGAATATGCCGTGCGTCAGGGCGTCTCGGACGCCCTCGTCGTCGCCCTCACGGACTTCTATGCCGTGCGTCCAGCAAGCGGCGATGCTGTTGCTGGGCATCAAGTCATCATGGCCCCAACGCGCAGCGGCATGGGCGCTACTCCGGCTGTGGCCGAGGCGTCCCGACGCCGCGCAGCGGCCAACGATGAACCCAAGGCGTTCCGCCGCAAGATGGCCCTCGCCATCGTCGGCGCACCGCTGCTGATCTGGTTCTTGGCGTGGGGTGGCTCCAAGGTGCTCACCCCGTCCTCACCGATTGAGGACGCGGTGGCACGAGCGATGGCGCAAGACCCTGCCTCGGTGGCCTCGCAGGTCGAACTGACCAAGCAGACCCTACAGCAGATGGGGCTTGACCCCGGTCAGAGCGGTGACATCGGATGTTTGGCTCCGCAGTGAAGAGAGAAGCCCCGGCCTTGACCGGGGATTTCTCGCTTATTCCTGTGGAAGAACGCTTGCAGTGGCGAGACGCGCTGTCTCGCCACCTGCTTAACCAAATGCGCTCACCGAGCGGGTTCCCTTTGCCGGGATGGAAGATTGAGGAACAGGTGGTGCCGATGAATTTGGCGGTAGCTGGGCTGCTGGAACAGGGTGTGACCGAGCCGCAAGCAATTGAAGAACGGTTTGGCTCAGAAGGAACCATCAGGAGCGATTATGCGAGCGGCAAGTGAATTAAGAGAAAGCAAAGCAAAAGGCACCCTCGGCAAGCAGATTCTGGTTTTTGCGCAGGGGTTTCGTTCCCTGCTTGTGCCGTCCCCCGAGGTGCTGGCGGAGACGGTTGTGATACTGCACCCTCTGGTCGCTTTGTCGGACAAGGTGCTGCCGTTGAAGTCCTACTTCAACATGGTGCAGCAGGTGCAGCGCACGACGCATCTTGCGTGGGCGCTCGCTCAGGCGCTGACCAAAGACCTTCCCGCTGGCACTCCGGCAGAGGCCAAGGCCAAGGCCGAGCGTGCCGCTGCGCTTGAGGTGGAGTTGCGGGCCAAGGGCGCGGTGTACCTCGCGGCGACTCTCGCCGAGGAAACCAAGAAGAGCACCCGCGTGACGGCGCAGGCGACCCCTGAGCAGCGGGCCGCCGTAGAGCGCGACCTGCTCCAGAAGCTCGATCAGGAAGCGCAGCGCCGCCTCTGTACGGAGGATGTCTTCATGGTTGCGTGCTCGTTCCTTGAGGTCGAGATCGCCAAGCAGGGATCGGTCTACTACCTCAAGGGCGAGTCGCCGGACTTCAAGGAAACGAAGAAGAACCGGAACCCGCTGAACCTCTCCGACGAAGTGGTGCTCAAGACGCTCTCCAGCGGCCTTGCACGGCCCGACGAAGAGCGTGGTGCGGTTGAGCGCGGGCAGATCGACAGCGGCTTCAATCACCTCGTCAGGCTCAACAAGCTGCATCTCACGATGACTGAGGTGGTGCGGTGGATCAAGGAAGGGGATCAGAAGAACACCCCTCGCCGCAAGATCGACGTGCGCAAGCACTTCGGCCTGTCGCACACCGACTATGAGCGGATCATGTCGATGGCTCGTCGCGAGGGGATGATCTCCTTCCGAAACCGGAAGAAAGACCCCTCCAACAGCTATGTGCTGCGGGCAAAGAATCATCAGCGCGTCGTCGAGTACGCCGAGAAGTTCGGCCACTCGCCGCAGAAGACCCTCAACAAGATTCTGGATGACTTCTTCGACCTGATTGAAAAGCGTCGTGAGAAGTCCACAGTGGGGAGTTGATATGGCAGGAAAGCAACAGAACGGCGGGGATGAAGGCCCGCAAATCAGCCCGGAAGAGCGAGCCAGAATTGCGAAGTCGGCGCGGCAGGTTGCTGCCTATGCCAACTTCCTGCGCTGGACGGCCAACTTCCGGCGCGACGAGGTGGTCAAGCACCCCAACCATGACCGCGTGATGCTCCTGTCGCCGATGCAGAGTGGCAGATTCTCTTTCGCCATCGAGGGCGACACCCTTCTGCTCGGCGTGCAGGACTTCGAGGCTGCTTGGATGGCTGCCATGCCATTCGATTGCGCCTATGTGTCCGACCGCCTGTACCTCTCAGTCGAGGGCGTGGCGTGCATGGACGCCAAGCTCCCGCCGCTCGCGCTGGGGATTTTTGTGGACGATCCGGTTAAGCGGGCAGCCATGTCCGCCGCTCGGTTCGTGCAGCCCACACGAGTTCATGTCCGCGACGGCAGGATCGCGGAAGTTGGCCGGGCCTTCGGCCTTGGGTTCCCTGTGAAGCAGGGCGATGTCATCAAACAGCTTGTCGTGGCAGCAAAGGAAAAGCTCCGGCAGCAGGATATGGGGAGGTTTTTCTGATGAGGACAGCAGGCGTACTACTGTTGACCGCCGCAAGTGCCTTGCTGGGCGGCTGCATCACCACGCAGACGATGCCGGACGGCAGCACCAAGGTGCGAATCACCAACGACCCGTCCGTCATCGCCAGCAGCCCGTTGGGCCGTCTGTTGCCCGGCTCTACAGAGACGAGCCAAGGCGTCGTCGGTGCAGATGGGGTTGTCTCTCTGATCCCGACGAAGCACCCGCTGCCTGACAGGGGGATGCTGTACCTGAATGGACAGTTCACCTACACCTGCATGACCGAGTTGATGTACGCGGCGAAGAGTGGAGCCAATCGGCTGCGCGAACGTCCAGACAACGAGTGTCGTCAGGAGTACCTGATCCGTCAGGGCGAACTCAAGCGGGCAGGGAAGCCGTATGACACTTCTGCGCCTGCCTTCGGGTCTAATACCGCCACAGAGGCCGCCTATTGGCAGAGCATCGTGGAGAGAAATATCGCAGCCCTGCGCGGCGCGAATCGCTTTGCGATCCGCTTCGCCAAGATCGCGAACGTCAGCAAGACGGGCGCGATCAGCGTGAGGCCGGGGTTTGGCGAGGCGCAAACCAACGACTACGTGAAAATGCTCCCGGTGCCCGTTGAGGTTCCGGTGGTTCTCGATGACGCAGCGTTCGCCTACCGTCTAAGCTCTGACCCGGACAAGCGCCGGACTGGGGGTGGTGATTGGATTGCCTGTGATGCCACATGGGAATTCCTGCGAACCGTGGATCACAACACCGGCTACAACTATGGCCGCTTCGAGGTGCAATTCAAGACGGTGCAGATGGGTTGTCGCGAGGCTCGACCCACAAAGCGGTGAGCGTCGCGTGACCAATAAAAAAGCCGCCCGAGGGCGGCTTTTTGCTGTCTGGCAGTCTGCCCTGTTAGGGCGCGGGCGAGTTCCAGTCGTCGTCTGCGCTCAGACCCACTTCGTCCATGCGGCGAGCGTTGGCGCTCTGGAGCCACTGCTGGTCAAGATTGACCTCTTGTGCGGCGTTCTCGATTGCCAGTTCGCGGGTGATGATCGCTTCCTCCAACTGAGCAACGAGCTGCGGCTGCGGCTCGCGGTACTCAGCAAGCAAGTTGCGCGACACGTCTGGGGGCAACTGGTTGATGGCAGAGCGCACCTCGCGACCGTAATCGGCCAGCACGGGCTGTTTCGCGATAACGATCTCGGCGCTCTGGGAAGGGAACACAGAGGCCGTCACGCTTTGGAATTGTTGGGCTGATGCCATGCTGTATCTCCTTACATGTCAAAGTCGTCGCTGCGGTCGAGTGTGTCGTACCGCGACAGGATTGCGTCGGCATCTGCTTCCAGATAGGCCGTCTCGGCGCTCTTGAGTGCCGTTCCGACAAACTCGCTCTCGGTGGTCATGGCAAGTGCCTGATCGCGCAACAGGGACTTGAGTTGCCGTCTGTCCTGTGTAGAGCCGGGCGTTTCCTCGATAGATCGGAACGCATCCATGTATTTGCCGTGCAGGGTCTGATGGGCCTGCGTGTTGCCCGCGCTCGCGTCATCAGCCAACTCCACCGTGGCTACCACGGCGGCGCTGATCGCGGTGAAGGTGCGTACTTCGGCCTCGCGGCTCTGCAACACGCGCTCGGTCTTGAGGACGTGCGGCGGAGTGCTGCGCATCCAGCCGGACTCCTGATCCGCCAGCGTCTCAATCGACAAGCGCAGCTTCTCGCCGTCTGCGCCTTCACGCAGCGCGGCCAGAGCCACGTTATCGAAGGTGATACCGGCATTGCCGGACGCTTCGATAGCCTTGGCTCGCATCATGGCGGCACCGATCACAAATCGGCTTGCTTCGCGTATTGATAGCTGCATGAGTATCACATCTCGGGAGCCGAGTTATCCTCGGCTCGACTCAATCGGGTTTCTAACAACGTCTTCACGTCCTCCAGTGCTTCGGCACCACCGGGCATCAGCCGGGTAGTGACGGAGCTTGCTATGTCCAACAGCACCCCATTCGGACTGTAGGGGTTGTCGATGAACAGGCGAGCATTGCCCGGCGTCATCGTGGTGTGGTCAAACATCTGCTGGATTTGGTCGGCATCCCGGCAGACTGGAACCAGAAAAGGCGCAAAACGCCCTTCATAGCACTCAACTATAGCATCGAAGACGTTTTGTTTCTCGCTGTTTAGAGCAATTTCCTCGATCTTCATGCGATTTCCGATATGTGCGGCTACGGCCAAGCGCACATCGGAATCCGGGTGCTCGACCAGAGGGGCAAGCACAGCCGGGCGGGTGCCCATGTTCACCGCAAGCGCACGCATGGCGTAAGCGTGCTGCGAACAATGCTCCACCAGTGCGAATTGGACTGCCTCGGGAATGTGTCGCTGTTGCGCAGCGGCAGTCGCCACTGCGCTAGAGTCCTTTCCCGCGATCAGCATTTCCACCTGCTCTTTGGCTGGAACGCCCCGGCTCTCGGCGTAAAAGAACTGGATGACCCTCCGCTGGTTGGCGTCGCTGAAATCAGCAAACCGGCGCTCCAGCGCCTCTTCCATGCGGTCGAAGGCGCTCTGCACGAGATCGTCCAGTCGCTTGCCTGCGTCTGCCACTGCGTCGATGTTCGCGTGCAGGACAACGCCGACGCGCTTCATGATGGGGCCAAGGCTTGCCCGCGTGGCAAGGAACTCCTGTGCTCTCAGAAACGACGGCTTCCTCTCCATGCGTCGCCTCCGTTCAGCTTGTCAGCAGCGTCGTCCCGGTGGCGTGAAGCACCGTAGATCGCACATCGGGGATAAAGACAATCACTTCCGCCTCGCCGTCGAGCGGGTAGTGAACCATGTCGGTTCCCGTGTCCTGTAGCTCTTTGGCGATGGCTGTGCCGATGGCTGTCAGGGCCAGCGGCGAGACGGAGCCGGGTCGTGTCATTGTGTCACTTACCCCGGCATCACTAGAATGCTTGCCCACATCATGCACATACAGCGTCTCAAGCGACACGCCGGGGAAGAGATCGGGGATGAGGAAAGTGGCGGAAGCCCTTGCTGGAAGGGCGCTGAGCGCATCGAAGGCACTTGTTAGGTCGTTCGCCGAGACTGCGCGGGCGAGATCGGCGGGGATGCGCTCTTGCACCCAGCTAACGGCCTTGTCAAAATTCTCGCGTAACATATTTTTGATTGTCCGGTAGTTTCTCGGTTAAAATCGCTTTAAGTTTATATCCTTGCCGTTTGATTGAAAAGGGGTGATCCACATGGCTCAAATGCCGTTTTCCCCGTGCGACGACGCCTCGGCCTGCACCGATGCGTCCGTTGACATGTTGCGGCGCATCTTCGGCGGGGTTGTCGATGCGTTAGTAACCGGGGCTGATCCTGACACCGTTGCTGCCAGCAGCAACATCCTTGCCACCATGTTCAGCTTCTTCAATAGTGGGATTCTCATTATTGGCAGCCTGATCGTCAGCTACGTCGCGGTCATGGGGACGCTGAATACTGCCAATGATGGCGAGGCAATGGGGCGCAACTGGTCGTCGCTTTGGACGCCCGTGCGGATCGTGGCCGGGGGCGCGGTGCTGCTCCCAACCACAAGCGGCTTTAGCTTCATCCAGCTTGTCGTGATGATGTTTGCACTGTGGGGTGTGGGCTTCGCCAATGGCACCTACAAGACCGGGATGGCGATGGGCATCCTTTCGCCGGACGGGGTAGTGCAGGGCGTCAACCAGCCCGGCACCTACTACGGGTTGCGCGACTTCGCTCGGCAATATCTTGCTGCCTCATACTGCGCTCGCGCAGCCAACAGCATCTATGCCGATGGCGGTGCCTCTCCCGAGGTGAAGGCCAACAGCACGCAAGACAAGCTCAAAACCACAGACGGGCGTACCGAATACACCTTCTACATCAAAGATCGCAACGCAACGACAAACCTTGCCGGGGGGGAGCCGTTCTGCGGCACTGTCAATGTCGCTCGCTACACCGCGCAGGCGATGTCCGATCCTACCGCCGCTGCGCTGGAGCAGCTTCGTGCTGCGGTGCAGGAGAAGAAGGTCATTGCTGCCACGGACATGATGGCCGAGCTTGAGAACTGGGTGAATACGTGGCCCTCGGACATCAATCAGCCGGGATGGGATGCCGTCGATTCCAACCAGTTCAACATCATCGTCAAGAAGTACGAGGAAAAGGTTGCCACAGACCTTGCGTCGTCTGTAACCGGCACTCAGGCGGGGGTTGATTCGGGCCTCACCTCATTTGCCAATTCGCTGACATCCGATGGCTGGTCTGCCGCAGGCGGCTGGTTCCAGCGCGTCGGCATGGTGCGCGGGCAAATTGCGAATGTGATGTCGGAGCCGGTCGGGTCGGTCACTGCGCCGTCCCTGTCGGCTCTTCCTGCCGATGCCCGCTCGACGCTTCTGTCGAACAGCGTCACCACTGTCACCGAGGCGATCAACAAGAAGTCCGAAGAAAAGGCCAGCTACGCAAGCTCGAACACGGCCAAGCCGGAAGACCTCGCCAGTCTGATCCCGAAGGATGCGCAGAGCGACATCAACCCCGGCTCGATCAAGGCCAACATGGATGCCAAGATGTCGTCCTTCGTCAATCGCACGATGCAGGACGTGGTTGAAATCGCGACCGGGGCCAATGGTTCCGGCACCACGCCATTGTGCGGAACTGCCGGACAGATGGGTGGCTCGCTCAATCGCATGAAGTGCGTCGGCGACTATCTCGCGGTCGCTCGCGCAGGCATTGCCGTCGCTGACGTTGCGATCAAGACGGCGGCTACCGCTTTGCGTGTCGTCGCTGGCACGCTGTCATCCGTCAAAGGCGTCGGCACCGGCCTCGATCTGGATAAGGTTGTGACGCCGATCTGGGATTGGGTGATCGAGGTTCCGGTCAAGCAGCTTGCCATGATGGCCTCGTACATCGAGCCTCTGGCCTTCTACTTCGGCGTCTTCCTGCCCAGCCTGCCGTACACGATTTTCATGATCGTGGTGGTTGGCTGGATTCTCGCGGTTCTCCAGTCGATCATTGCCGCGCCCCTGTGGGCGGTTATGCACATGACGCCTGACCGCACTTTCGTCGGAAGCCAGACGCAAGGCTACCTGCTCCTGCTGTCGCTGTTTGCCCGCCCGGCGCTGGCCGTGGTCGGCCTGTTCGCCGCTGTCCTCGTTTCCGACCCCATCATCGACTACATCGCCAAGGGCTTCTTCGCCATGCGAGGTGCGGTTGTGTCCTCGACGGGAACGGTTGGCGCGATTGCCGAATTCCTGACCTTTGCGTGGTGGTTCATGGTGTTCGGACTTACGCTCCTGCCCGTGCTCTACATGACGTTCGGCCTGCCGCAAATCCTGCCGGATCATGTGCTGCGTTGGATCGGTGCTGGCGTGAGCGACCTCGGCGAAACGAGCGCGGTCGGCCAGATGCGCGGCGGCATGGCCGCAGCCGGTGCTGGCGTCGGCGCTGCCGCAGGCCGCCTCGGCAACACGCCCAAGGCGCGTCTGGGCCGTGGTGGCGGCCTCCTGCCGGACGACACACCACCGGGGGGGGGTGCCCCCGGTGGTGGCGGTGGTGGTCGCAGTGGCGGTGGCGGACGTGGGGCGCAGCCGGTTAATGCGAACCCGCAAGGTGTGGCTCCGGTTGCCCCTGAGCTTGCCGCGCCGCGTGAAGCAGCGCCTGCGGCGGCTGACACCCGCCGTACCCGCGACAAGATCGGGGAGGCAGCAGGGGTGGCTCTGGGGCGGGCCGTCACAGGCGGCACGGCTGCCGCCGTCCGTACCGTGGGCCGTGCAGGAACCGTTGCGCTGTCGGCGGGCGTGGCGGGTGTGTCCGCCTATCAGGACTCTGACGGGGCGTCATTCGGCGAGCGCCTTGGTAACGCAAGACTGGCGGCAACCGGCGCTGGCATCATCGCGGGCACCGCCGCTGCGAAGATGACCGGCAGGGACTTTGCCAAGGCGGGGGAAACCGCCCTCAGCGAAGGCAAGGCCGCTTACTCGGAAGGCGCTGACGCCCGCATCGCTGCATTCAAGTCGGAGTTGCGTGGCGAAGCGCCGATAAGCACGGGATCGCCGGGCGGGAGCGGTGCTGTGGATAGCTCCTACGATTCTCGGTATGCCCCACCACCGTCTGATACGAATGCCGCTGGCGTTGCTGCGGGGGCCGTGGGCGCGGCTACTGCTGCCGCTTCCTCCTCGGCGGGCGCTGACGCTGGCCCAAGCGCGACGCTAAGCACCGGAGGGAACGCCCCGTTGGGGGAGGTGGCCGGTGATGATGGATACGGGCAAGGTGAATCGGCGGCCAGCGCCGCAGCAATGGCCGCTGGGGTTTCCCGCGCAGGAGCCGCCGACTCACCTTCCGTCATCGCCGCCATGCCTTCCTATGGCCCATCGGACGACCCTATGGCCCATCCGCGTGACCGATTCGGCACCGACCCCGGCGACGCCTATGCTTCCGCGATCTTGCAGCAAGATCGCGGTACTGTCGGTGACGCCTCAGTGGATGTGCCGCCTACAGCAAGCGAGTGACAGCAACAAAAAAGCCCGGACGTTCCGGGCTTTTTCATGTGTGCTCGAAGTTCATCACGGAACCCAGTCTTCCTCCGGCTCCTGACTTACCTCATTCAATGACCCGGCAGAACTCAGCATATCGACAATGAACTTGCGAGTCTTCGGCAAAGCCTTCGCAAACTCGTCATCGACCTCGGGTGCCGCCTTGATTGCGCCGTCTTTCAATCCTTGGCTCACCTGATGCGCATACTTCTCCGCAAACAGTTGCCGCACATGATCTGCATTCGGGGAGCGGTCACTCGTGAGTTCTTCCAGAACTCCCCTCACCGAGTTCATGAAGATCAGCGTGCGGTTGTACTGCCACAGTTGGTCAGCATACTGGCGCGTCCGCTCTTGAATCTTCGCGTCAAGCTCAGTCACCTGCTCTTGCAGCCGTTGATTCGCTCCTTTCAATGCGTCGATCAGTTCTCGCAGACTTGCGTCGGTCTTCCGCAGCTTCGTGTTTTCGCCTCGAAGGGCCGCATTCTCGCGTTCAAGCTCGGCGACCTTCGCTTCAAGCTGCTCGATAAGCTCGCGTTGCTGGACAAGCTCGGTCTTGATGCGTTCCTTCTCGGCGATGTGCTGCCGCGTGAATTCCATCTGTTTGTGAATTTGCACATTGCCCGCAGCCACCCCGGCTTCCCAGCCTGCGTTGTAGCCCTCCTGATGGCCCTGCTGATAGCCTTCCTCCAGTCCTTCCTCGATCCCCTGCTGGCGACCTTGGTGACGGCCAACATGCAGGTTGGCAATCGCATGGTCGATGGAGCCGATGTAGCCTCCGTCCAAGCTCATATTGCTTCTCCCTGCGTGGTTAGTGTGTCCGGGCATGGCATGTCCCTCCAAAAAGACGGCATACCGGGCAGGATATGCCATTGGGTCAAATAATAGGATTGTGGCGACATTGTGTCAATATGAATGTGGTAACAGTGTGGTTATAGTGTGGTGCCATTGTGGTTTCGCACTGCGCTTGCGGCCTGCTCCTGCGGCAGCGCAAACGCGGTCATCCGCTCCAGTGCCACGGCTACCCAGTCGCCACCGAACCGTTGATCAGCGAGTACGGAGCGCAGCGCCAGAATCGGGATGCAATGGCCCGGTTCGCCGCGCACGTAGAACGCCGCGAACCATTCCGGCAGCAGGTGCTCCACACCCGCGTGGCTCTCGATGGAGAAGGGCAGGGCCAGTACGCCAGCCATCTGCTTGACCTGATCGCTTCGCACGCTGTCCGTGAGCCAGTACGCGACCGCAGTGAGTTCCCCTGCGCCGATGGGTAGCAACGCGACCAGTCGCGCAGCAGTCGCGTCGTGGAGGATCGCCGGGGACAAGTCAGGGAGCGGGCTGGCCGCATCCAGCGTAACGGGGCGCACCGGCAACCTGCCGAGAAAATGGGAGAGCAGGGTGTATGCCTCGAAGGCAGCGGGAATGTCCTGTCGGATGCTGGGCGAGCTTTTCCCCATGATGGACACGAACCCACCGCCTTCGTCGGTGAGGACATCGCCACCGATGGCGGCTTCGATCATGGTGCTGATTTTGTCTTTCATCGTTACCTCACGGTGCTGGGGATTCGTCCGTTGCCTCGACTTCGAGGGCGTCCTCCGCTCCGAACTGGACGAGTTCCTTGAGCACGGGGAAAAGGCGCTCAATCTGTGACGCCTCGTGGCGCTCGAAGGCAGCCTGCTCAGCGTCGCCTTCGAGCAAAGCCTTGCGATGCGAGGCGTGCAGCTCGTGCAGGCGTCCATAGGCATCCGCAAGGCTCGTGCTGCTGGATGACGCCTCGATTTCCCGTGTGTAGGCGGCCTCGATGACGTTCCGCGCATCGGTGGCTTGCTGATGCCACGCGGGCAGTTCCGCGCCGTTTACCTCCGCGTCGCGTTGCGCACGGAAGATCAGACCATCGAGCGCGTCATGCACCTCGACGGGGTGCGGTCGCTTCGCCGTTCGGCACCAGTCTGCTGCCTTGCGAGCCGATTCCCACCACGGCCCTTCCGCGCCGTGCTTCTGCACGATGCCTTGCAGGGTTTCGATGGGCGACCGCAAGTCGCCCAGCTTCCAATCCTTGAACCGATCCCATTGCTCGGCAGTGAATGCCTGACTCATGCCTCCCGCATTCGGGGTTTCGTTCAGCAAGTCAGCAAGCGCCTCCCGCGTGAGCGGTTCCGGGCGCGGTTTTCCGCCGTACTCGTACCAGCGGTAAAACTCCGTGCTGTCTTCCTGAAAGGAATAGATGTCTGGCCGTACAGCCGCCAGATTGGCACTCTCGAACTCAGCGGCTTCTTCCATTCTGGCGTCAAAGTCCCAGATCACGCCCGCCGCGTACTCGCGCTGGGCGTTGGCCACGGCGAGGGCGTCGTCCTTGCCTTGATGCACGGCGGCTGCCAATTCCGGCTGATTGGGCATCCAGCGGACGCCGCCGTTCAGTCGGTTCGCGATCAGGAAGGCTTCGAGGTCTTCCTGCGAACCGATGGTCAGCGACTGCGCCGTCTTCGGATCGGCTGGCCGGGTGCTCAGGCTGAATGCGATCCCCTCCTGCTGCTGGGCCGGACTCACCGGCTCAAAGTAAAGGCGACCGAACTGCTCATGCTCAAACGCCATGAAGAAGGGCTGGCGAGCGTAGCGGTCGTGTTCTTCGGCCAGATGGCGAGCCAGTTCTGCACCCACCGCAGCGGTCAGCTTCCAGCGATCTTCTGAGGTGTTTTCCAGCAGCAGGTCGAATGCCGGGCCTTCCGGCTCGGCGTCGATGGTCTGGACGCGCAGGCGACCGCCATCGACAACGCGACCGATGCTTTCCCGGAATGCGGGCTTCACCGGCTCGATTGATGCCGTGACGTAGTTGTCGTCGTCGCCGAACAGGAACGTCCCTAGTCTTATGTTCATACGCGCCTCAAGGGATAGTCAAAACAAGGTTTCTAACATATCATATTGAGCGCACGCTTAGAATATGTGCGTCACGCAGACCCTTAAAATGGGCACAAAAAAACGGCACGCGCTTTCGCGGGTGCCGTTCAAATGAAAGGTAAAAGCAGCCTCACAGCGCAATCATGGGCCATGAAACAGCAATCTATATCTTATCACGGTGATGCGGGCACGCCCATAAAAACCGCGCACTTCGTCGCGAGGAACGCCAATGTTGAAGCCGATTGAAGCACTGCAAGAGTACGCGCAAGCCAAAGGAATGGACGCTGCCGATCTCCAGCGCAAGCAGGAAAAGCTGCTTGATGCGCTACTGCATCCAACTCGCGCCGACCACGGCGAAAACGTGGTAGTCGTATTCGCGCATGGCGCGGAGGCAATGCGCCTTGCCGCAGTGAAGGAAGATGGCGACCGATTCCCGCACTGGGCCGTGCAGTCGTGGAGTGTCACGAAAGAGGACTGGCTGACACAGAAGTCCTACGACATGAAGCCAGAGATGCGCAACATCGCCTACATGGACGCAAAGAACTGGTATCCCGCTCCCACGCAAGCTGCCGCCGAGGCGAAGTGGGCCGCGATCAACAGTGACGAAGACGGCGCTTTGGAGCGCCTGTTCGACAGCCGCGCAAAGCTCGCCGAATTCTGGTACGAAACCAAGGTCATCGACTGGGAAGGACGCTACGGAGGCGATCCGTGGTTCTTCATGAGCGAGGTTGCCGAGACGGCCTTCGAGCGCGAAGGGCAGCCCAATCCGATTCTTGGCGAGAAGTACGGCGAAAAGGTGACAGCCCAGCTTGCCAATTTCGCCTCCGACTGGGGCGAACTGGCAACGCCCGTACTGTCCGGCACCCTGCGCCGCGCTGGCACCAACGAGGTTGAAGCGATTGTGCAGTACCGCTCTGCCGATGAAGCAATCGACGACATCCTCCAGTCTGGGCACGATGCCCACTTGCGTGCCGCGCCGCTCGGAGAAGCAGGCGGGGCCGACCGCTTTACTTACCTGCGTGACCGCGACGCGGGACTATCCCGCGCCGAACTGGTTGCCTCGCTGGAATCATTCATCGAACAGAACAAGGAGCTAACGATGGCTGTGACAGAAGCCCAACCCAAGGAGGACTCGTTCCTGATCTCGATCTACTACGAACGCTGGACGCATGACGACAAGGATGCTGGCGAGCCGGGCGAGCGGGGGGCTGAGGTCGAGCGGGAGACGGTGGACGCCGATGATCTGGAGCGGTATGGCCGCGACTACGGCATGTCCGAGCCTTCCGCGAGCGACCCCAGAATGACGCCTCATATCTGGTTCAACTCCACATCCCCGCGTGAAGACCGCGAGCACTTCGAGCAGGGCATCGACAAGTTCTACAGCCTGCACGTTCATGAGGTGAACGGCCACGAGCCGGAGGCCGAGGACTATCAGAAGGTAGCCAACCTGATCGGCGTGAAGTTCGACCGCCCGATTGAGCTTGTCGAGGACAAGCAACGCGATCCGCTCTACGGCTACTACATCAATCTCGACGAGCGCGGCGACTTCTACGCGGACGTGCGCGATGCGGACGGGAGCACTGTGTTCGAGATTCGGGCAGGGGAAAGCCTTGGGGAAGACGAGTCGAGCATCTTCGAGGACGGCTTCATGCGTGACAAGCACGACCTCTCGGGGCTGACCGAGCACCTGCGCAGCCTCGGCGTGATCCCGCAGGACGCCGAGGTGCTGACGGCCTCCGAATTCGAGCAGCGCCTTGAAGCGCCCGAAGATGATGACGAACTGTCCATCGGCTAAGAGGATGCTGCATGTCTCTGGATCGTTGCGGGGCCATCGCTGACGCGCTCCGCTTGTCGCCTCCCCCGTTCGATTCCCCGGCAAGCCGGGAAACCGAGCCGGGGGAGGTCTATGAAACCCCTCATCCGCAGCGGAAACCGCGCCGCAATGCCTTCGGTCGCGCTGATCTGGCCGACGCCTATCGCAAGGCAAAAGACCTTCTCATCGAGCACAAGCTGTTCCGCATCGCCCAGTACGAGGAATTGGGGGACACTCGGCGACTGACCATCTGCAACCTCTGGCGCATCGAGCGCCTGCCGGACGCTTCTCTACGCACACTCGAATTCCGCCTGACCACAGGTGTATGGGAAGAGGTGAGCACGCTAGAGCACTGGCCCGAGGTGCCGTTTTACCCCATCAAGAAAACCCAGTCTCTCGACTGGTGGCGCTCCGTTGCTCGGCAAGCCATTTGGAAGGCGCTCGTTGCAGCCGGATACTTCAATCTGCCTCGCTTTCATACCGAGATCGCTGATTGGGATCACGATCAGGACGGCTATCCAGTACCGGCGAAGAACGCCAAGAAAGAGATGTCCCCGAGCCGCATGGCCTACCTGCTGATCGAGCGGTACATCGGGCGGCAGGGTGCCTACAACAACAAGCGCAAGACCTACGACTGGAAGCCGGGGCTGCTTGATCCCGACTCGATGATGTCGGGCGCTCGCGCCCTCCGGGCGGCCTTCTTTCAGCACTTCCTCGACCGAGAGGTGCTGTCGGCCATGCTCGCCATCGACTACCGGGACTCCGCCTTCCTGCGGTATCTGAGATACGCCCGGCTGCGTCCGGCGCTCGTCAAGGTTGCCACTGAACACCGCAACCTGTTGCCATTGCTTCCCGGCATCAACCCTGAGCAGTGGGGCCGCGACGACCTGTTCTCGCGCAAGCTGTGGGTCAGAGATGGCCGCAAGAGCACCGCGCTCGACCGCCGCCCCATCCGGCTTGCGAAAGGGCAGGGGGTTCAATGGCAGCAACGGGCGCACTACCAGAGCTTCGAGGTTGCTGCTGCGTGGCGCTGGCTCTCGAAAGCGTCCGCCGTGGTTGTCCGGGAGTGGGCCGGGAAGAACAACACCATCATCGCCAATCTCGCGCTCGCCAATGTCAGCGCCAAGGCTCCGGTGTACGCCTATGTCCAGATCGTGCGCGAGGCGCACCGGCTGGATCGCTACGGTGTCTCGCCGCGAATCCAGCAGCTTCTGCGGCTGTTTCTGGCGCACTGCGCGAAACTGTGGAAGGACAAGGGCTACACCGAGGTGCGTCTGTGGCTACGGGATAACAACCAGTCCAGCCTGTCCGTCATGCTGGACTATCTCGATGCCGAGGGTTTCGAGCAGGGGTTCCCCGACAAGCACTCGACATGGGCCGCGCTGCTTCGCCGCTCCGACGACTGGCATCGCCGGATTGCCATCGAGCGCATGGAGCAGGAACTGGATGGCTTGAAGATGCTGGAGTGGGCCTCTCTGGTGCGCGAGACAGTTATCGACGATATTGTGTTCACGCCGCTGAACGATTCCCGCGCCCTCGCCGTCGAAGGCTACGAAATGCACCATTGCGTCGGACAGTACGCCGGGTGGTGTCACCGGGGGAAATACCGCGCCTATTCGGTAAGAGAGCCGGATGGAAGCAGGTCTACCCTTGGGTTTGAGATCAGAGGCCGGAAGGTAATTTGGGATCAGCACATGAGCAAGTACAACGGGCCGGTTTCCCCTGCTGCGCATCATGCGGGCAGGCAGCTTGCTGCGACTTATCAGCAGGCGCTAGAGGCAGCCAAGCCGAAACGACAACAACGAGGACAACAATGACTCATCAATTCCACAGAGCTTTCCATGCAGCGGCCAACAATGAAGGAGGCATTCTCAACATTGGCCCTGCGGCGATCAGCATCGACAACGCGAACCTTCGCGCCTTTGTCGATGCTGTGGAGGCGGTGGAAGCCATCCGACGCGAAGCGGACGACGAGTCAAGCAGCTTTCCAGTGGCAGACGCAGCACTGCTCGACGGCACCGACTGGGGGCCGGTGGCCTACGTGCCGGAGCGAGACTCCTACAATGTTCGGTATAGAGGGGTTTGCTGGGAGGCGTCGGCGGCGGTTGTCGTGGCTGCCGCAGCCGAGGTGAAGGCGTATCTCGGCGACATCACCAAGACAGAATAGACCTCGGTATTGAGCGTTCGGCTTGCCCGGACGCTCAATACCGAGGCGACAAGCGAAGCGCGTCAGTATTGCAATCAGGCGAACAACTCACCCTGCGGATTAGACGCTTCCTTGCGGGGCGTAATGATGGGGTGGCCCAGTTGCCGCCGAATTTCCGAGCACCAGACCTTGTATGGGTGCATCCGCCGATCCCCCCACGGATAGGCTTCACGTAGCGCCTTCCGCAAAGCGCACATGTCGCTCCGACCGACGCGCCGGATAACCTCGGCGATGATCGGCGCGGCGCTCTCTCTCCACGTTCCCATCGTGCATCGTCTCCGGCAAAGCTCTGGCCGGTTGCCCGGCCAGAGAGCGTTCCGTCATGGCAGGAAGTCGATCTCGACACGCCGGTTCGCGAGGCGACCCGCCTCGGTGGCGTTGCTCGCCACGTACTCCCCGGTACGACCGAAGACTTTGACCTTCACCTCTTCCACGCCCCGGCTGACCAGATACTGCTTGGCCGCGATGGCGCGTTGCAGGGCCACGCGCTGATTTGCAGCGGGCGTGCCCACGCTGTCGGTGTAGCCCCGGACATTCACTGTCCCTGCCAGCTTGGCGTAGGTGACGATCTTTTCGGCGACCTCCGGCTGTGGCACGAACTCGGTGTTGCCGAAAGCGAACGACACGACGATCTTCTCGATCTTCGACTGGATCAAGTCCAGCTTCGCGTTCGCGGTGAGCAGCGCCTGCCGCGACTGCGCCGCGTCGGTGCGTGCGAACTCCAGATCGGCCTTCACCTGCGCAAGCTCGGCGGACAGTCGATCCAGTTCAGCCCGCAAGCGGGCGTTCTCGTGGGTTTCCGTGACCACCTGCACCGGGGTTAGCGGCTTCGGTGCCGCGCCCTCGTAGACGACCTGAAAACCTGCGAAGGCCACCGGGCTGCTGACAAGCAGCCCGGCCATCGCCACGGCGAGGATTTTCTTCTTCTGCATCATGCTCATACCTTTCTCCAGACACGCAAAATGAAACGAACAACCGCAACCCACAGGTAGCCCACAACCAGACTTGCTCCGGCCAGCAGCAAGAAGACTTGCACCCGGCCCGTCCCGGTCAGTTGCGGGAACAGAACGGCGGGGAACCACACGAAAGCCGCCGCTATCAGCGGCATCCACAGCAGCGGCTTGCCAAGATCGGCATCGCCGCCCTTGGTCTTCCACCAGTACCAGCCGTAGCCAATGGCGTAGGCGGGGAGGCACATCAGACACGCCATCAGGTACGAGTAGGAGAAGGCGGCCAAGTAGAACCGGAGCGTCCCTTGCGCCATCTCACCCATCGCGGTCGTGATGACAGCCAGCAGGAACGCCAGCGCAGCCAGCGCGAAGGGCAGAGACAGGATCGCAAGAGCCGCGCCCCGGTCGGTCAGGCTCCAGCGCGGTGCTGGCGTCGCGCTCCCGAACGGTGGCGCGTGCATTTGTCGGTAGGGTTTCATCGTTTCAGTTTCCTCATGATGTTGAGATTGCTCACCTTTCACCTTCATCCGCACCCAGCTTCGCGAGCTTCTCCGCGTCTTCCTTGCGGCGCGTGTCGCTCGCTTTCGCGTAGATGCGGGTTGTCCTCGGGTCGGCGTGCCCGAGTTCATCCTGCGTCGTTTCCAGCGATGCCCCGGCCATCAGCCGGTGCGTTGCGTTGGTGTGCCGCATCCAGTGCGTCGTCATCTGGGCGATCTGGGCGCGGCAGTGCTCGTCCGCGCACTCCGCCGCTGCACGCTGCCCGATGGTGCCGACCAGAAGCCCAATCGCCCGAGGCGTGAGGGGCTTGCTTCGCCGTGCCGCATTCACCGATGCGACCAGCGGGAAGTCCTCGCCGGGCACCGGGTAATCCGCGAGCTTGAGCGATTTGCGGTAACGCACCAATTCGCGCAGCAGCGTCGAATTCACGGTCACGAATTTCTCCTTGTTGCCCTTGCCCAGCACCCGGAGCGACCATGCTCGATCTTTGCGCACGAAGTCCCCCATGCGTCCGTGCGCCGCTTCCTCCCGTCGAATGCCCGTGTGGTAGAGCAGGGCAAACACCCAGCGAGTCCGGGCGGCGTGCGCAGCATCGGCTGGCTTGCCGCTCGGCAACGCGAGAATCCAGTCCCACAACCAGTTCCAGCTATCCAGATCGAGCAGCCGCGTCGGCGTCGTTTCCACGACCACCGGAGGCTTCACCGAGAGGCGGAATACGTTGCGCTGCAAGTAGCCCGCGTCTTGCAGGTAAGAGCACATCTGCCCGAGCACCGTGCGGGTGTAGTCGATGGACTTGTTCGAGAGCGGCCCGGCCAACGCCTGCGTGGGCAGTAGCGTTTCATCGCGGCGCGGTTTCCGTGGTCTGATCCAGTGCTTCGGCGGATTCGCGAGGTGCGCGTAGTACAGGTGGACGTGCTCCACCTTCAACTCGGCCAGCGCCAGACGCTGTTCACCCAGCCACAGCAAGAGGCGCAGCGCCTCGCGGCGGTAAGAATCGAAGGTATTGGCTGACCGTCCGCCCTTCGCCCGCAGCCAGAGCGCAGCGGCCTCCGCATCGGACTGCGCGTCGATAGCAGCGCCCTGAACGGCGCGGCCAAGCGTCACCCAGCCCTGCGGGAGTTCGATCAACTGCTCGCTCATCACTGCTCGTCCTCGCGCTCGAACACGCTCACGCCCCTAGAGCGCAAGCGAGCAATGCGCCGACGGCTTGCGGCAGCATCCTGACGGCGGCAGGCGTCAATGAACGCCTCGGGTGCCTCGAACACGGGCGCGGCCATGTCCAGTTGGGTGCGGTCGTAGCATCGAATCCGCTCTGCGATCCGCATCAACTGGTTCGGCCTGTTCAGCTTCTCCAGCAGGATCAGCGCCCCGGCGCAATGCTGGGTCTTCCGGTTGGTGGAGCCTTCCGACGCCTCGCTGTAGTCAATGGTCTTGTGGCACCAGAAACTCTCGTCGCCCAGCAGCATAGCGTCGCAGATTTCCCGCGCCCGCTCCGGGTGGAGGAACGGGCGAATATCCGTCCGAAACGGGCAATTCGCGCAGGGGCGCTTGAGGTCGAAATTCATCAGCCTGCTTCCCGCGCTCGGGCCTCCAAGGCGTCTCCCGTCGCCTCGGCGCTGTGGCCCGCGTCGAATTCCGATTCCAGCCAGCCGTAGTGGTCTTCAACCGCTTGCGCGATCTCACCCGGACGCATCCGCCCCTGCCGGTTCAGGTGATACCGCAGGTCGCGCTGCCAGTCCGAAAACGCCTGCTCGCGTTCCTCTGCGGCCTGCTCTTCGCCCATCCGCACCCGGATGTCTTCGGCAAGTGTCATGAACTCGCGGTCGTTTTCGCCTTGCTCGCGGTACTGCCGCAGCATGGCCATCGCCGCGTTGAAGTGCGCTTCGTCAATCGAACCCAACTGCGACAGCCCGATCTTGTAGCCGCCTCCATTCCACAGTGACATCACAAACGAGCGCAGCCACTTGGCCGTGCTGTAATGGCCCATCACCATGTCGCGATATTGCAGGAACGGGGATGTGTTCATAGAGCCTCCTTGGCGGCCATGTGATTGATGATTTGCAGCGTGGTCATGCAGTCCGCCAAGCCGCGATGTGCGCCGTTGACCGCAATGCCGCACTGCTGCGCCGCCGCACCCAGCTTCTGCCAGTGAAAGCGGCCATCTTCGCGCCGCTCGCCGTACCAACGGGCGTACAAGTGCATCGCGCACCGCCCGTCGATCTCAGGCATGGTCAAGCCATGCTGCGTCGTGGTCTGGCGGATCACGCGAAGGTCGTAGTCGGCGTTGTAGATCACGACAGGACGCCCGGCGACAGCGCGGCAGAAGTCGTCATGCACCTCTGCCCACGATGGGGCGTCGGTGACGTGCTCGTTCTCAATTCCGTGGACGGCGGTTGCCTCAGCCGGGATTGACACAGAGGGCCGGACAAGGGCATTGAAAACGGTCTGTCCAAGCGCGTCGATCACGCTCATCTCGACCACCTCTGCCTGCTCGTCCAAGCCAGTCGTTTCTGCGTCGAGGAACAGGCAGCCATCGTTGATCCAGCACTGCGCTGTCGCGGCACACTCCGCTCGGCGCTCGCGCTGCTCGCACTCAGGGCAGAGCGGCCCGAGCCACCATTCCCTGTCGAACCTCAAGGAGCAGCCATCAGCAGCGCATTCCGCCGTGCCGACCAACTCCCGACCCCGCTCCAGCGCAAGGCTTTGCGCCTGACTCGGGGCGCGGTAAGGGCGCATGGGAAGGCACTGCGCCTTGTCGTAGACCGCGTAAGCGCCGTGCCCCTGCCACACTTCGCCAGCAGCCCACTGCTGCGGTGCTGGCTTGAGCCGGTACAGGCTTTTCAGGTCGGTTCGGCTGAACCAGCCCTTCGCGGTTGCCTCGGCTTTGGAAAGGTACTTCCGGGTCATGCAATACAGCCCCTCTCAACGGCTCTCGCATCGTTCGTGAACGGCACAAGTGCAGGTGCCTCCTAGCGGACAGCGCACAGGCGCTGCCGGGGCCGTGACAGCCATTGGCTGCGCCGCGTCGCCGATAGGGGGCGCGGGCGGCTGCCGGTTGTCGGTGCCGGACATTCCACTCACCTCCATACCAGCAGGGTGTCGGGCGGGAGCATCAGATCGCCGCCCTTGGTCGAGACTTGCACCAGTTCCCGCGTCCGGGACGCTCCGATCCGCTTGCCGGTTCCAACCGTCACGCGGGCGATGCCAACGTCCCAGACCTCGATGAACGGCCACATGCCTGCGGTCAGCGCCTCGCGCATGACCAAATATGGCTCCCTGCCATCATCAATTTGCGCGACTGCGGCCTCCAGCCCCTTTTCGTAGGCTTCCAACGAACTGACCGGCTGTTTATAGCCAGCGGCCCGCACTTCCTGCTCCGCATCCATGCACAGGGGACACAACGTCGCAGCAAGCCGTCTGGCCGCATTGATGCGTGCCAAAGGCGACGATGCGAAAGCGGCTTGACTGGTCGGCATAACGTCCTCCTGAGATAAATTCAAATAAGGGTGTTAGAAAACTTGTTTTGAGGTTGTCATTCTGGATTATAGTCCATGCCCGGTCAAGTGCTTTCGTCATTGCGCATCCACCGGGCGACCAGCCTCAGACACGCCTTGCACGTCACCTTCGGCTGATAGGGCGCACCGGCCCCGTCATGCGCCCGCTCAACCGTGGTAGACCAACGCTTGCCGTTGTTCCCGCTGGCCGATGTGCAGAGAAAGTCGCCCTTGCGACGCTTGAACCTCCCGGCCTCGAAGTCTTCCAGCAGGTAGATGTGCTCGACAGTCGCCTTGTTGCGACCATCCCCCCATGAACCTTCCGACAGACCGGAAAGCACGTCTTTGATACCGACATCCCACTGCACGGGCAGGGTGATCCCGGCATTAAAGGTGCGGGCCTCGTCACGAAGGGCGTCGAGACGTGCTCGTCTCTGCGCGTCCTCGGCAGCCCGCTTAGCACGGCGCTCTTCGGCGGCCTGCTCGATCTCCGCCTCTGTGGCGCAGACGAAGAAGCCAGCCGCATTCAGCCAAACCTGCACGGCGGCCCCCGTGGGCGGACGGTCGCCACGCAGGCGCAGCGCGACCCCCTCGACCGTAACCGTCGCATCGGCAGATACGATGGCCGGGTGCTGACCATGCCGCACTCGGTTGAACCAGAACGGCTCCAGCAGGTCAGGGCCAGAAAGCTGATATGTCTTCATACGCTCGCCTCCGCGCTTGCATTCACGGCGTCCAGAAGCCGCAGAACTGCGTGCGCGTGCGGCGGATCAGCACGATTCCAGTCCCACGCGACAAGGAACCAGTCGTCCATGTCCGGCGTCCGGTAGCTCTGGCCGCCAAGCCCGGTTTTCACAAAACCGATCACATCGTCACCAGCCCGAACCTCATGCCAGTTGTACGGCTTTGTCCTGTCAGGCCAGCGTGGCATCACCGAGCACATGGCTACGCGAGCCAGAGCCTCCGGGGGCAGGGGAGGCGGCTCGACGTAATCCTGCCTGCCCCAGATGATGTGATTGCCCCTCATGACGCGCCCGCCTTGAGATTGAGGGCCGCACGCGCCCCATCCAGCAATGCCGCATCCAACCAGACATGCACCATCCCTGAATCAGTTACCACCGGGGCTTGCGCCACGATGGCCTCGACAATCGCCCGCAGCGCCTTTTCCACGGCATCCGTGGGTTGTTGCTTCGCTTGATCGCTCATGACGCTTGCACCTCCGGTTTCCAGTCGGTCAGCTTCTTGTCCAGCATCGGCAGTTCGCGCTCAAGGCTCCCCATCTCCGACTCGATCTCAGCGATGTGGCGGGCGAACACTCGCGACCACAGCGGATCGTCGCGGGTGATCTTCTCGGCCTTGCCGCTATGGGTGCGCTTCGCCATCAGGTACTCAGGGAGAGTCGCCTGATTGGTGTGCGCGTATTTGAGGCCCGCCAGACGCTCGCGCAGCGTGGCAATCAGCCACTCCAAGCCCTCGCTCGAAACCTCAAGCGGCTTGAAGCGGATGCCGGGGCAACTGGCGGTCTGCCAGCCTTGACCCGGACGCTGGTAGCCGTGGTGCGCCATCGTCCCGCGCAGCACGGCGATGGGGCGGAAGCACACCGGGCAGGTCTTGACCACCTTGTTCGGGTTCTCCGGCTTGGCCGGGCCTGTGCTCGGGGCGCGACCCTTGACCACCTTGTCCTTGAGCGAGGCGACTGCCTGCGACAGCGGCAGCACCTCGGCGCAGTAAGCACGCATGGCATCAACGGCAGGGCCGGTTGCGGCGCTCTTGGCGACCTTCTTGCTCGCCGCGATGACATCGTGCAGGCCCATGATCGAGATGCTGTCGTAGAGCGCCTGCACGTCCTCGGGCTGCTCCTGCCACTTGCCTGCATAGAAGTGCGGCTCGCTGACGTGCTTCTTCCAAGCCTCATCAACAATGCGCGACAGGGTGAACTTCACGTCCTGCAAGACCACATTGCGAATGGAGCCGGAATCGACCCCTGCAAGCACCTGCTCGACTGCGGCGTCGAATCGCCGTGGCTCACGGACGGAGCCGCGAAGGATGGTGAATTGCTCAGGCTTCATGGTTGCGTCCTTTCAGTACCTGTGAAAACCACCCATTTCGCCCTCGAACTCTGAGAGCAGGGTGTAGAAGGGGCCGCCGACCGCATCCTTGATGCGCTCCATGTCGGCAATCGAGCAGCAGCTTTTCGCCTGATCCATCAGGCGCTGCGCCTGTTCGTCGGTCATCTCGTCACCCAAGAAGGTGACGATGTTGAGGATGTCGTCAGCGTCCATCATTTGCCTCCAGTCTCAGCTCTTACGGGAAAGCCAGTCCGCACGCAGCGACCGCCATTCCCCAATCCATTGCTCCACGGTCAGGTCATTCAGCCGGGTGACATAGACCATTGTTGCGGGCCAGCAGTGGGCATCGCCCTCCATGAAGTAGAAGTAGCCATCCCCTTTGGCCAGCACCTCCGCAGCGCCTGCGGCTGCCAACGCAGCATTCACGGCGCGAAAGGTCAGCCGACCCGGCTTTTTATGTTCCACGGCTTTTTTCTCGACCATTTTTCGCGCTCCCAACTCATTGATATTGCTGCCGTTACTGCTGTTTTGCCGGGCGTCCAGCCCGTGAAACATCGACCCCGGCGACGGTCGTGACGGAGCATCTCCCCCACTTCTTCCCATAATAGCAGTTATGGGAAAAACTACAAGTAAAAGATACTGTTTTGTATCATGTACGTTCGTATATGGATTGACACGAACGAGAACCGGGCCTACACTGCGACTGTGGCAACATTGTGTGAGGATGGTGGTAAGCATGAGCGATGAGCGTGGCACCGCGACTGTCAAGCCGCTTGAGGTCGGCGACCGGGTGAACTGGTTGCGCAGCGCCCGTGGCGGGTACGGGTTCATCACGCCCATCGCGGCTGTCATCCTCAAGATCGGCCCGAAAAGAATTCAGGTGCGCGTTGCGCAACGCATTGCCGGTGCATGGCAGACCAAGGCGTGCTGGGTTGAGGCCGACAGCCTCAAGCCCCGCGTCGCCCATGTGCCGGAAGTTGATGAGGCTCTTAACCCATGAAAACCGCTTACGACCTACTCATGAGCGCCCCGGACGATCAGGTCACGCGCTGCAAGATCGTCATGCGGGCGATCATTGCCGGGAACTGGGAGGACGCGGCCTTCACTCTGAACGCCGCTGCAAATGAAGCCACTGGCGAATGGGCAGCCGACGCGAAGGCGTTGGCCGACCACTGCCGCAACGTGCTCTCTCGCGAACAGTAGGAAAAGGACAATGGACGAAATCATCAAGCACGAACCCGGCACCGAGCGAATCAGCCGCTTCCAGTCCCTTCAAACCGGACAGTATTGGCGGGCCTTGCAGCCGATCCCCGGCGAAGGCATCGACGAAGGCACCGTACTCCTGATCCAGTCGATCCGCTGGGTCGATGACGCCGCGCATACCATCATCCTGCGCCCTCACCCGAGCAAGATCGGCACCGACACCACCCTGAAAATCCCGCAGGAAGACGGCTCTGTGCGCGAACGCTGGTTCCGCTACTCGGAACACCGTTTCCTGCTGAAAGACTTTCTGGCCCAGTTCGAGTACGAGCCAGATCATCAGGCGGTACGCAGCGGCGAGGTTCGCGAGGTGCAGGGGCGCATCAACGCCCTGCAATCCGAACTGCTCGAAGCCCAGAGCAACCCGGCGCTGCTCGCCCGCGTGGTCGAAGACAAGCTCCGCGAGCAGCAAGCGACGGAGACGCCCGAAGAAACCGACAAGGGTACAGCGGTTGTCCCGGCATCCCCCGTGGAGTCGGGACAGAGCCTCGTCAGCATCGCCACCGGCACCGTTGCCGACGCCATCGGCACCGGCATCACGCCCGAGGCCATCGCATCGCTCAAGCAGGCCGCTGGCCGCGAGCACCAGATCGCGACCATCAAGTCGCAATGGATTCAGGGCAAGACTGGCGAGATTGCCGCCACGATCAAGGCGCTGACCCCTTACTACGAAGAACAGGCCGCCGCTGCGCTCGCGCAGACGGAGGATGTCCGCACCTACGTGGCGAAGCTGATGGAAGGGATCGAATCGCTCGATCTCTACGTGGGCAAGGATGTGGAAGTCACTACCATCCGCGAAGGCGAACCCGCGCCCAGCGACCAGCCGCTGACCTTCGTACAGAAGAAACTGATGATGGACGAAGAACTCGCGGTATGGGCGGACATCGACGAGTGGTTCGACTTCTCCAAGGAGCATCTGTTTTTCGAGGCGCTGGGCAAGCACGACTCTTTGGTTCGCCAGATATTCCCGACCGAACGCTGCGTGCTGGTGATGGCGACCACGCGCAGATACATCGACTATGGAGAGAAGTGGACGAACCACGCCCGGAACGAAGAGAACCGCAAGGTGTTCCTGCTGGTTCGCAACGGCATGAATATCCACCGGGTCTTTTCGCCCGTGGAAAGCCATCTCGGAAGCGCCCGCCTGTTCCCGTCGCGTGACGAGCAGGACGGCATCTTCCGGGGTATGGATGGCAGCCAGATCAAGTTCGAGGATGTGGCCTACACCGACCGCCTCGCGGCGCACGAGCGGTTCGCGCTGCACTACAAACGCTTCCTGCTGCTGGTCTGCGGCCTCGACCACAGACTCAAGCTGTTTGGCGACTTCTACGAAGGCCCGGCCAGCTTGAATTTCGTCTCGCTCGACTTCCAAGAGAAGCACTGCCGATTCCTGCACGATGATGACGGCTCGGCCATGCTGCCCGGCGAGAAACGCACTCCGCTGAATGAGTGGATCGCCGAGAAGAATGCCTACCTCCGCTCCGGCTCGCGGGTGCTGTGTAACTGGTTCGAGGTCATGAACCCGAACACAGCCCCTGCCGCTTGCAAGACCGAACGCGGTGGCGATCGCTTCGACCGCCGCTACTGCCCTGCCGAGCGCATGAGCGTCGCCATCGCCTACCGTGACGGCCAGTCGCTGTGCGTCGATGTGGCGGTCAGCGGACGCACGTACAACTGGGAAGACCGCAGCTTCAACTGCAAGGTCAATCTCACCAAGTTCAAGAACGGCCACTGGGACTACACCGATCAACCGTTTCTTTGTCTGGATGCCGTGCAGCCCGAGGAACTGCACTGGTATATCCACAACCGCGACACCCGCCGCGACCACCTTTCCTACATCCGCTTTTTCAAGCACGCCTTGAAGTTCCTGCGGGAAGAACTGGCGAGCGAGCAGGGCACCCGTCAGCGTCTTGCTCAGGCGTTGGCTGAGGGAGCCATCGCCACGGGCGACGAAGCGTCCGCGATCATCCATCAAGCGGTGATCGCGTGGCGTGCGGCCAACCGTGGCAAGCCCCTGCCCCGGTTCGAGCATGGCGCTGCACCCGCCGCGTGGAAGTCGTTGCTCGACCAGATGTACATGCTGGCCGGTGAGGGCCAGCGGCAGGCCGAGGATGTCGCCGCCTTCGTCTCCGAACTGGGCTACGCGCCGCTGCGCCTCGTCCTGTCAGGCGGGGCAAAGCTGGTGATCTACGCAGCCCCCACGCTGGCCGAGCAAGACAACCGCATCGAGCCTCATGCGTGGGTGCATCGAATCACCGTTGAGCGCGGCAAGACGCGCTACGCCGAGAAGTCTCGGCGCTGGGCCACACTGCCCAAAGCAGCCGCGTCCGAGACGACGCTTCATCAGTGGCCGCAAGCCGAGGACTGGGCCGACAAGACCTCCGTATTCCAGAGCTTCGAGCGGAAGCAGGAACTGTTCGCTGCCGCCACCGGGTTCGCAGAACGGCTCAAGCCGTTCTCCGGCACGATGGATGCGACCACGCACGCACGCGAATTCGCCCTGTGGAGCGATCTGCGCGATGACCTGTTGTCGGACTCGAAGTACGTCCGCAACCCGGACTTCGCCGTGCCGTTCGGCATGGTCTACTACCCGCGCAGCAAGGAACTCCGCTTCCTCTGCGTAGGCTCGTGGAAGCCCCATGCCGTCCTCTATCAACTGGCACCGGATGAGATGTCCCGCGACCGCATCCGCGCCCGCTACACCAAGCCATACGCCGACAAGGGCCATGCCCAGCGCAGCTTCCAGAGCGATGTGGATGATCGCTATCCGTGGGCACTGCTCGAAACCACCGTCACGCTCGCCGACTCGCGCTTCGAGAACTACGTCCACGGCCAAGCTGGGGTCTATGTCAGCAATGCCGATGGCCGCAAGTCCGTCGAGCCGCTGTTGGAACAATGGTTCGGCAACTGGATGCAGGACGCCGACAAGGCAGGCGCACGCTACTGGATCGCGGATGGGACGCTCAACGACAGCGGGGAACTGATCTTCGACCAGTTGCTCGGCGTCCACCTGCCCGACAACTACGCGCCCGTGGCCGTGATGGAGATCGAGCTTCGTGGCGACACCACCCCGCCCGACCTCACCCACTGGTTCGACATCTGCCCCATCGGCACCAAGACCGAAGCCTTGGTGGAAGGCATCGCCCACAGTGGCTACAGCAGCCGCCCGCACAGCCTGCTTTCACCCGAGCACGCTCGTGACTTCATCCAGAAGCAAGCCGCAGCCAACGGGGCTATCGCCCGCGCCGCAGCCGAAATTGCCAATGCAGCCCCAACGCCGCATGGCATTGAGCGGTGGTTCATTGCCCCCAAAGAATCAGCATAAGAGCACCCAAATGAGCGACCTCGAAGAACTCCGCACCACACTGGCATCAACTCCCGACTGGGACAGTCTCAACGCCTACGAGATGACCAAACGCTGCTGCGCTGAACTCACCAAGCGCGGACAACGGCTACCAAGCTGGATGAACATTCGGGACATCATCGGCAAGGGCAGCGCCAACGACATCAACCGGGGCAAGGAAGACTTCCGCCGCGAGCACGGCGACGCGCTGCGCAAGATGAGCGGATTCGTCAAGGGCGTACCGGAAGCCCTTGCTCCGCACATCCTCGGCTTCTGGACAGCCGCCATCTCTCTGGTGCGCGAAGAGTTCGATGGGCAAGTAGCAGAGTGGCAGGCACAGATCGAGCGTGCCGAGGCCGCCGTTGCCCATGCAGAAGATGAGCGGGATCGGGCCGTCAGCCGTGCCGAAGCCTTGCAGGGACAGATCGCCGGTCTTCAAGAGGCAATGAACACCCTCCAAGGCCGGGTCGATACGGAACGCGCAGCACGGGAGCAGGCAGAGCGGATGTTCGAGTCCAACCGGCAGGAACTGGCCGGACAGCGCGACGAGCTACGTGCCGCACTCGCCCATTCACAGCAGGAACTGAGCGACGCGATCACGCGCCTCGAAGGCGTCGAGAAGCACTCGCTGCTGGAGATCGACCGCGCCCGCACCGAGGCGCAGAACAAGATCGCCAGCATCGAAGCGAAAGCCAAGCGGGAGAGCACCGATTACACGCTGGAGATGGCTCGCGTGAACAATCAGCTTCGCGATCTACGCGCCCAGCTTGCCAGCGCAACCCAGCAAACAGCCTTGCAGGAGCAGGAGAACACCTCGATGCGCGAGCGCCTTCAACGCGCCGAAGGTCAGGCCGACCATCTGGCGTCGGAAAACGCCCGGCTGGTCGCGGCCTTGCAGGAGGCCGTTTCCGCCCAGCGCCCGGCGCTACGTGGCAAGTCCGCAGTCATAAAAAAGCGCAGACCACCCCGCTAAAGGCATTGACGCATGATGGACTATAATCCATACTGACCATCATGAATCTAAACTTTTGGGTATTCGTAAAAGCGTGTGGGCGCCAACGATGGATTGAAGCACGTCACGGCAGCCAGAAGTCGTAAAACAGTGTTGCAAACTTCGTCGCTTCACTGTACAGTCACGTTATCGAAAATCGTAAATTCTTGTTGTGACGGAGGTTGGTGCCATGTCTGCCAGAGATGCTGAATCAGCGCTGCTTGCCCGGTGCTCCGCTGTCGCACGGGAGGTTGCGCAGTCCGCGCAGGATCAACGCGAGGCCAATGTGTTCCGCTTGGCGGCGATGGTCGTTCAGTCGCGATTTCCCAGCGAGTCGATGTGCTTGATGCGAGCGAGCGAGCGGTACTTCGACTCGCACCCGAACGAACGACTTGCACCGGCTGATGTTGTCAGGAAGGGCTGGGTTCTGAGCCTTCCTCGCCTGCGTGACATGCTGAGTCACCGACTTTACGGGCATTGAATCTATGGCGACGAATCAAGCATTCCATACTCGCACGGCTCTGGCGGAAGGTCTGCGAGAGTTGTTCAAGCAACTTGAGGAACGGCTTTCGCTGCGCAGCCCGGTGAACGTCTACTTGGCTGGGGGAATGGCTGTCCATCTTTACACAGCCAGTCGCGTCACGACCGATGTGGACGCGGAATTCGGAGGGCGCGTTTTCCTTCCGAACGATCTGATGGTTGAGGTGACTCTTGAGGATGGCGCTCAGCAGGTTGTCTATCTCGACACCAACTACAACTCGACCTTTGCTCTGATGCACGAGGACTATCTGGATGACTCCATCCCCGTAGACCTCGGCATGGAGCAAATTCGTGTTCATGTCCTTTCTCCTGTTGATCTGGCAGTCAGCAAAATCGCCCGGTTCGCCGACAACGACAAAGAGGACATTGCAGCCTTGGTTCGCCTCGGCCTAACGAGCGCTGACGAGATCGAGCATCGCGCCACAAGCGCCTTGGCCGGTTACGTCGGCGGTCAGGCCATGTTGAAGTTGAATCTGCGGGATGCGGTCGTTTTGGCTCGCGAGGTCGAAAGCGAGCGGATCGCGGCACTGCGATTGGCAGACCTGCCTCGTCTAGAAAAACGTGCCGGAGCAGCACTCACCTTCTGGCAGCACGCTACTGAGGCCATCAAGGTGCATGGCGCTAATGGCGTGGACTGGGCCGATGTCGAGCGCAAGACTATCGTCGAAAGCATTTCGGAGAATGGGCAACCGCCTTCGGAAGTTGCCGACGTGATCTGCCAGCACAGTCCGGGCACTGTGACGAAGGCAAAGCAAGATGATGTGCGGGCCTTGGTTGACGTGCTTGGCCCTGAACTCCAAGCGCAATACGCCAAGGCGCGAGACGAGAAAAGGTGTGAGCGGTGAAGTTCCCCGGAGTCAAACGCCGTCCTCCTTTCGTGACGCTGCCACGGCACAAGCGCAGTCACGAGGTTATTCGCCTCAAAGGCAAGATGCGCCGTGATGCTGCCGAGTACGGCGGGCGGTTCACCAGCCGTCTCGTGCTGAATGAGCCGGGCCGTCCTGACCTGTACAACCAGTGGTTTGACTTCTACTTTCCGGGCGCGGATCGGTTAACGATCTGGAACGCCAGTTTCGTAACCGCCCGCAAGGCATTCTGGGACAAGGCTCACGACATCGCACACACCCGCGTGGCCGAGATGCTGACCCCGGAAGAGCGGGAGCAAAACTCCAAGTTGGAGTTCGTGCCTGCACAACGCTCAAGTACCGGAAAAATCCTGACCTACAAGCTGGCCGAGCGCGAAAAGATGCGTTTCGAGCAGTTTGGTGGCCTGACCTTTCATGAGCAGTGGCGGAAACTGGAGGCGGAGATTGCCCGCAACGAGCCGCCCGTGATCCATGAGTCATTCAGACTCGACCGCAGCTACGTCTACGGCACCGGCTTGAAGATCGTGCTTGATGTGGATGTCATCAATCAGGCATCCATTGAAGATGCGATTGATCGCTTCATCGCAGTTGGCGAAACCGATTGGGTATCGCCTGAACCCGTGCCTCGTGATCGCTTGCCAAACGTGAGCGAGCATGAAGCTCTGGCAACCGTCACCTTCCCAGCGGAGTAGATTTCAGTGTCTGATATGAATCATTTGAATATGAATGTGGGCGCGGTAAGGCCACCAATCGCGTTTGCAGCGAAGAACGCACGATTTGTCTCCAATTTCCCTCAAGGGTCGGATGAACTCTGGATGGCGGACTTGAAAGCGTGCCGCCACGATGTTCAGTGCGAGGTGTTCGAGGACATCCTATTTGTCGAGTCCAATGGCACTGCTTTCGTCTATGGCATCGAATTCGAGGATGGATACCCGCAGGGCTTAAAGCCGGAATTGGCTCTCAAACAGCAATCCTTCATTCAGTTTCTCCGTGACGAAACGCGCCGGGACAACGATGCTCTCGGGCTGGCCGCCCTGATTTTCACTGGACACGAATACTCGACCGAAGGTAAAGCAACGGCAGCATATATCGCTGCACGGGGCGTTTCGCTCGTGATGGGCGTCGGGTATCGCAACAACGACGGCAAATACGAGTTGATCGGGCTTGATCCCGAAGAAGATAGCTGGCTTGAGTCTGCCCGTTCCATTCTTCCTTTTGACGAGCTTTGTCAGCCGGGATAGGGCCAATGGGACTGTCCGTCGCGAAAGACGAGCTTTACTACATCTACGTGCTCCGGGTGGAGGAAAATGGCTGGTATGTAGGCTCGACTCAGAGCTTTGAGCGCCGAATGCGCAGCCATTTCGGCAAGGGTGGAGCCGTGGCGACCAAAGAGCGCCGGGCGTTGGCGATCGAAGAGGTGTTTGAGCTTCGCGACTACCAGATTCGCACAGATTGCGCACACGAGAGGGCGGAGGTTCTGGTTGCTCAACGCTATGCCCAGTTGTACGGCATGAATTCTGTGCGGGGCGCAAAGCATGGCAAAGGATGGCATGAGCAACCTTCACCGGGCAATCTTCGAGATATTGAGCGCTACAACAAATTCGCAAATTCGGCAGAGGGCGAGCGCCTTATGGCCGCATTGCGTCGCATAGACCCTCTGAAACTTCTTCCAGATAGGCTCAACGGAGCGTTGACCGGCCTCGTTGCTACCCCTGCACCTATTTCAACCACCTGACCCAATCATGCTCGGATACTGGATCGTCGTCTCAACGCAAACACCCGAGGAACGGGATGCCATCATCGACCGCAAGAAATCAGTTCTCGCGGAGTGGGAAACGGGCGTTGGTGGCATTCGCTGGCTGGAAAAGCTGGTCGAGGAAGGCAAGGCCACCAAGCTGCGCGGTGACGGCTATCCGAACCGCTACACGTCCACGGCAGACATCGTGCTGCCACTCATCACGGGTGACGCCATCAAGCCTGCTGAAGATGGCATCTGGGTATTCGGCATGGATGAGGGCGAAGAGTACGCCCAGCCTCCCGGCTGGATGGGCAAGGTCAACCTGCGACCCGAGAGTATCCGTACCTGCCCGACCGATGCGGCACTGACCATTGACGCTTGGGATCAGTCGTAACTCCATTCAACAACCACAAGGGAAATTCATGAAGAAGAACATCGCCATCCTCGCCGCCCTCAGCGTCGCCACACTGACCGCCTGCGGCAGCAAGACCGACGCCAACGAAAAGAACTTCGGCGCGGCCATGACGCAGTATTTCGACAAGAAGGGCGACCTGTGTCTGAACACCAAGCGCTGGCCGGTTGACCTGTCCGAGATGGACTTGCGTCTGCAAAAGACCATGCAGGCCGGGAGCGCCAACCAGATGGCCGCGCTTGAAGCTGCTGGCTTGGTCAAGGGCGAGGACACCGAGGTGGACATCATGGGGATCATGGGCAAGCCCACAGGTGCCAAAGCCAAGATCAAGCGCTACACCCTGACCGATGCGGCCAAGCCCTTCGCGCAGGAGAAGGAAGTCGCATCCATCGGCCTCAACGGCAAGACCACAGAGAAGCAAACCGATCTGTGCTGGGGCAAGAAGGCGTTGGACAAGATCGTGAAGTGGGAAGGCCCGATGAAGTTCGGGGACTACCAAGAAGCTGGCATCACCTACACCTACAAGGTCAACAACCTCGCCGACTGGGCCAAGAAGCCCGAGGTGCAGGCTGCTTTCCCTGTCGTGAAGAGCATCCTCGACGGTGCTGGAAGCAAGGAATCGAAGCACGCCGTCAAGCTGACCAGCCAAGGCTGGGAAGCGAAAGGACTGGACTGAGGAGGCGGTATGCCACGCATCGACCTCGCAGTACCCTTCGCAGAGAAGGATGAGGCCAAGCGGCTTGGCGCACGTTGGGACGGTGAACGCAAGCTCTGGTATGTGCCGGACGGCGTAGATGCGGGCGCATTCGGGCGTTGGTTGCCGAGCGAGCCAGACATCAGCGTTCGCTCAAGCAGCTATTTCATCGCCCAGACCACCAAGCCGTGCTGGAAGTGCAGCGAACACACAAGCGTGTTCGGCTTCATCCTGCCTGCCGGGCATGAAACGCTGGAACCAGACGAAGAGGATGATGATCGGGATGCGTGGTATCGGTATGACGAGCCAACCATCGTTCACTACGTCACCGATCTTCTCCCCGCCGTGGCGGCACGCATCAAAGCATTCTCGCGGCACTACCGCGTCGATTTCAGCAAGACCACGCAAAGCTCGTACTGGATGAACCACTGCGAACACTGCGGCATGAAGCAGGGGGACTTCGAGATGTACTGCGAGCCGCAGGGTGCGTTCTTCCCGATGGATGAGCGTGCCGCCTCCCTGATCGTCCTGCATGAGTTTGCCGAGCCGTTTGGCTGCAATGGCGGCACGGCTTACGGCGATCACCTCTTTGAATACATGCGGCGGGCCTGACAATGCCCGCCAACATCCTGAACCTCCCGCAGTACCGCGTGCTGCGCGTGCAGGAAACCGACCACGACTACCACGTCACTGCCGAGCCGGTGGACGTGACCGCTGCCTGCCCACATTGCCAGTCTGACCGCCTGAACTCGTGGGGAACCCGCGAGCAGGTGTTCAAAGACCTGCCCATGCACGGCAAGCGCGTGGGCATCTACATCGACACCAAGCGCCTACGCTGCCAAGCCTGTGGCAAGACCTTCTCGCAGGCACTGCCGCTGCTGGCTGAGAACCGGATGATGACCGACCGGCTGGTGAAGTGGATCGGACAACAGGCGTTGAAGCGCACCTTCACCTCGCTGGCCGACGAAACCGGCGTGGTGGAAGGAACGATCCGTAACATCTTCCGCGACTACATCAACGAGCTTGAGCAGACCGTCCGCTTCGAGACGCCGAAGTGGATGGGCATCGACGAAATCCACATCATCAACAAGCCGCGCTGCGTCGTCTCGAACATCCAGAACAACACCATCGTGGACATGCTCCACAACCGGAACAAGGACACGGTGGCGAAGTACCTGTTCAAGATGCCGAACCGGGACAAGGTGCAGTACGTGGCGATGGATATGTGGACGCCCTACCGCGACGCAGTGACTGCGGTTCTGCCAGATGCCACCATCGTCATCGACAAGTTCCACGTCGTCAGGATGGCGAACGATGCGATGGAGAAGGCCCGCAAAGGGCTGCGGGCCGAATTGACCCTGAAACAGAAGCGCGGGCTGATGCACGACCGCTTCGTGCTCTTGAAGCGTGAGCGCACCCTGAACGACGAGGAAAGGCTGAACCTCGATGGCTGGACGAAGAACTATCCGGCCTTGGGGGATGCGTACAGGCTCAAGGAAGCCTTCTACGCCATCTACGAGGACTCGGACTCACCGGAGAGCGCCTTGAGGCGCTACGAGGCTTGGAGCAAGGATGTGTCGCCCGAGATCAGGCCCTACTTCCACGACCTGATCCGTGCCTTCACCAACTGGCAGCCCTTCATCCTCAACTACTTCGAGCATCCCGTCACCAACGCCTACACCGAGTCACTGAACTCGTTGATCCGTGTCATGAACCGATTGGGCCGTGGCTACTCGTTCGAGGCGCTGCGGGCCAAGATTCTGTTCACCGAGGGCATCCACAGTCGCAAGCAGGCAAGGCCCAAGTTCGAGAGAAAGCGTGCGCCGGAGCCTGTCGAGATGGGTAGATCGTTGCCGGATGACGCGATGGGCTATGGACTGCCTGTGCTTGAAAAGGTGCGGGCAATGAAGCCTCCCAAAGAGGCTGACCAACACAAGGCACCACCGCCACCCAAGAACTACGGCGCGGACATTTCAACACTCATCCGCATGATCGAAGCGGGGGAGCTTTGATCCCGTTTCAACCCACTTTTACGAATAGCCAAACTTTTGACAGGGCAATCGAAATGGAAGCCGAAAAAGCTGCATGGTGCATCGCGATTACATTTGCCGACCCCGTGAGCAAAGTGTTTGTGACACTGGGCGGTGCGGGATGGGCATCGCGGGCGGAGCGCGATCAAGAATGGGCAAAGATTCCTGCCTCCCCATTCAATCCGAAGCACCCGGACAACCTGTTCGCCGACAAGCTCGACCGTAACGGTGATCGGCTCGAAGAACGACCGATCACCGTGGCAACCGTGGAAGCACTGCTCGGCAAGCCGCTTGATGTCCTGATCGCAGAGGGCCGCGCTTCGGTCTGCTCTGTTCTCCCTCGCTTTTGCAATCATCCAGAAGGAGTCTGCCCGTGAAGAAACTTGCCCTTTTTGTCGTAGCCGCGCTGGCCTGCACCTCCGCGATGGCGCAGATGCCCGTCCCGCTGCTCGACAATGATGCTGTAGCCAACCCGGAGCAGTGGAAGATCGCCGCGCCCATCGTGCAGGCCGGACTGGAATGCCGTCAGCAGATCAACCCGGATAACCCGGCTCTTCGCCCTCTACTCCCCAGCAACGATGCCGGGCAGTGGGAGCTTGTGCCGCCCAAGGGGTTTGCTGTCTTCGGACTACCCGTCCAGTCGATCACGATCTATATCGACCCGGACGGCGAAATGGGCGCGAGCTACACCGCATCGGTGGCGGCTCCCAAGGCCGCAGCCGTCAAGGCCGCCAAGCTCAACGGTCAGCGCAAGACCAAGATCGGCAGCCTGATGACAGAGCAAGGCAGTCGCCCCTCGCTGACCGACATCACCTGCACGGTCAGCGGCTCCCGCGAAACCGAATAACCCAGAAGGACATCACATGAAAATCAAGCAACTTGCCGTCGCCATCGCCGCTCTCGCACTCGCTGCCGCAGCACAGGCGAGCGATTCTCCCGCCGTCGCCAAAGCCAAGCTGGAGAAGGTTCTGACCTGCGAACAGGGGGCCGACCCGGAAGAAGTCGCCACCCTCATCAAGACGCTGGGCGGCCTGTCTATCGTGCAAGCATCCCCTCTGTCTGATGCGGAATACACCGTGCCGAACCCGGTTGAGCTTTTCGGTCGCCCGGTCACGAAAATTTCCATCCATCGCGGCATGAATGCCGATGGCGATTTCAACGAGTACGGTGCCCTCTTCTCCGGCGAATCCATCGACACCGTTGCCAAGATCGCGGGGATCACCCCGGACGGCGCTGGCACCTACCGTAAAGAGGTTGGTGGTCACGATCTGATTCTTCGTCCCGAGGCCGGAGCCACCTACATCACCTGCGCGAACGATGTCCGCACCATCGTGAAGACCATCAAGCGCACCGCGAAGAATGTGGGCAAGGCGATCAACGAAGCCACCACCAAGAAGGAGTAAGCGGACATGGACATCACTGCCGTCGAATGGAATCAACGATTTCCTGTGGGAACACCTGTCCGGTATCACCCGATCATTGGTGACAAGGAGTTCATCACCTCCAAGACCCGCAGCGAGGCTTGGGAACTTGGTCACGGCGCTCCCGTGGTCAAGATCGAAGGCCGGACTGGCGGTGTCGCGCTGGAAGCGATTGATGTCATCACGGTCGAATCGGAGGCCAGCGCATGAACGCCGACAAGAAGCCGGACGGTGCTGTACTGGCCGAGCAGATCGAGCGCGGTGAAGTCAATTTCCTCGACATCCTGCGCACCCGAGGCGAGCTTTGCGTCATGGTGCCGGGCAACAGCCCGGAGGCGGCTCGTGCCATGCTCGACCGCCTCTCAGCCGAGATTCGCGGCACTGAGTTCGAGCAACCCATGCAACCCATCCTCGACAACATCCGCTTCGACATCGAAGCAGCGGAGCGGGGCGCATTCCCGCCCGGCTTCGCGTAGGACGCAAACCATGCGAGAAGTCATGCGCCGCACTGCGAGCACTGTGTATCCGACCCGTACCGGGGCATTCCCTGCCGCAACCTTCTTCACCACTGAGGCAGAGTTGGACTACATCCGCACCGTGCAAGCTGACTACCACGGCACATTCGGCATCTGTGTCTGCCCCGCCGATAGCTTCTGGATACACCAAGCCGATGTCCGGCCTGCCGAGGCTGACGATGGCCGCTAAAGCGCCTCGCAAGCCACTCCGGGAGCGCATCCTTGATGCCGAGACACGCGGCAGCCGCTGGCTTGCCGATGGCAACGCTGCACGCGAAGCGGGTGACACAGCGAAGGCGGACGAGTGCTACGCCAAAGCGCAATACTGGCTCGACAGGGCGAATCTGCTGTCGGGCCGTTCGGATCGGCCTGCGCCGAAGCAATAGGACACGCAGACGATGGAGAAGCAACAACGTGGCCTCACAGTTGAGGCGGTGCAGAAACTGGTGGATGACTTCCTTGCCGAGTACAACGGCAACATCCCTGTCACCCCAGTGATTCAGGATAAGCAGGAGGACATCTATGGCCCACGAGCATCCCGAGAAGCCATCGGCTTCCGCATCGACGGAGCCTACCACCCCGCCCGGCATCTCTTTGCCCTTGCAGCTTCCAATATGGGTGACGAAGGGGCCGTCCGGCGAGCCTTGCGCCACGAGTTGCTCGGGCACTACGGCCTCAACACCTTCAAGCCTGCTGAAAAGCGTCGCCTCCTGCATGATGTTCTGGAAACGGAAGCGGAACCGTCCCTGAGCCACGTCTGGCACCGGGTCAAGCGCGACTATGCCGACAAGTCACCGCTCCATCAGGCCGAGGAAGTATTCGCCTTCGTCGCGGAGGAAGAACGCTCGTTCTTCGGCAGGTGCTGGGACAAGGTTCGAGCCAGCTTCCAGAAGGCGCTGCGCGTCACCGGGCTGGCCGATGGCCCGCTGACGCTGCACGAACTGCGTGAAGCCGCCCTCGATGTCGCCGATGGCATCCGCAAGGGCGTGCGCATCCAGCAAACCTTTCCCAAGAGCGACCACGCCCAGTTCAGCAGGGTCAAGGAAGGCCAGTACCGTCAGGCGGAGCGAGCCGACTGGGGCGACTTTCCTGCGGTAGTCCGCAATGCCGATCTCAAGTCTCTGGAGAGGGAGCCGGAATATCTCGCGGCGAAGGCAGGTGATCGAGAAGCTGCCCTCGCGATGGTGGATCGAGTGCTGACCGACGAGACAATCGAGGGAGTGCGCCGCCTGCTCGGCGACCGGCGCGACGTGCGCATCACGCCCGTGCTGGCCGAAGAAGCCAGCGGACGCAACAAGATTCCGCTGATGATGGCCGAAGTCCTCGCTCACCGCCTTGGCGTCGAGGTGGAATACGGCATCTGTCAGGTGGAGCGGGTGCATCGCACAGGTTCTACTGCCGATCACCGGCTCGCATTCAGCCCAACCTTCGACGGCGAGGTTGAGCCGGGCCGGTTGTATTTCATCGTGGACGACACGCTCGCGATGGGCGGCACTGTGGCCGCACTACGCGGCTACATCGTCAATCGCGGGGGCCACGTCCCCGGCGCTGCCGTCATGACCGCCCACGAGGGCGCAGTCAACCTCCCCGCGTCCCAAAACATGCTCGACCGCATCCGGGCCAAGCATGGTGACGCGATGAATCACTACTGGAAGGAAGAATTCGGATATGGCATCGACCAACTCACCCAAGCCGAAGCAGGGCACCTCCGGGCAGCCGCCTCGGTTGACGCCATCAGAACTCGCATCGCTGCGGCAAGAGATGCAGCAGGATGGCCTGTGGGCCAAGCAGATGCTGGCCCGCAAGACCCCGCCCTCACGCTGACGGGCTTCGACCGTTACCGCGAAGCCCAGATCAGCCGCGCCCAACGGGCATTCGACCACGCTCACGACGCATTCTGGGGCTGCGGGGACACTCTCCCGGCGATCCGCGCCGAGATCGAGCAGAAAGCCCATGCCGAAGGCGTCGATCCGCGTGCATTGCTCGCGACCGTGTTTTCAGACGAGCCGCCTTTGGCCTACGCCCAACGCATCACGGACGCCATCGCGGCATCGCCCGAGGCGCAGACGCTCGAAAAGAGCGTGCGCCATGCTCGCCGACACCTTGACAAACAGCTTCGTCGCACGCCCGGCCCGGCACCCGCCGCCGAGGGCGACGAATGCGCCTTGGACTCATAAGGACGCACACCATGCTCTCCGCTGTCACCTCTCGCCTGTCCGTCGAATTCCACTTGAACGAGAACACGCTACAGGCCCGGCATTGCCTGACCGCCAATCCTCTGCGCTACCACGATGGATTCACCCCTTCCGATTCCGAGGCTGGCTGGAAGCAGGTCATGGCCTTCGGCGCAGAGGACACGACCGACGACGAGATCGAGTCCCAAAAACTCACGCTCGTGGAGCGCCACCGCGCCTTCTGGCTTGAGCTTCTGGATCGGTTCTCTGGCAACTCCATCATCTGCGACGGGCACCACTACGTCAGTCACGACTTAGGCACCGGCATGGGCTTCTACGGTGAAGCATTCCGGGTGGATTGGCTCGACACAACCCGCCCTCCCCTTGTCTGCAACCTATCGACACAAGGCCCGATCCCCGGCTGGTTGCGACCACAACTCCCGGACAATGCCACCATCACCAACCTCGACTACCTGCTCGACGAGCGCCCGGTGCTGTCACGCCGCCGCATCCGGCGTCACCTGATAGCCGCTGGCCTGCGCCCATCCGAAGCGTCCGCGTTCCTGCGTGAGCATGACGAGCGCCGCTATTACAGCAGGGAGTCACATTACTGGCCCAGCCGAACCCTCCGCGACCTGATGAAGCGCAAACGCCGCCATGCGGCTCGCTGGTTCCCGCTGGATGTCGCCATTGCCTGACCCTCAGCAGCCTCAAAAGGAGAACAACATGCCGCCGCTGCTCAAGACCATCATCAACGCCATCCAAGAAGATTTCGGGCGACCTGCATCGCTCTACGCGCTGCTCGACGCCCACCAAGACCTCACCGCCACGCTCGGCGAGCCGCCCCGCGACATCGCGTCCGAAAGCGTGGCACGGTGGCATGAATGGGGTGAAACGCCGTTCAATCACTGGCCGCGCCGTGCTCGCGGCGAAGTGATGGGCTGGCGTTATGTCGGGGGGACTTACAGCAGCTTCTACGTCAATCGGGAAGAGTTCGCCAACTTCGGCTCCTGCGAGGTTACGGAAGACTGGGAATGCGACATCCAAGATGTCACGGGCCTCGCGGCCTCGAAGTCCGAACTAAAGGACTTCGACACCCTCGACCGCATGGTGGAAACCAACTCGCGGAACATGATCGAGCCGATCACCGCCGACAAGCTGCGCGAAAACCTCGCATGGAGCGAGATTCGCATCCTGCATCGCGACTACCCGTCCGACTTCTTCGCCCGTTACCTGTGGGATGGCCGGGTGTTCCTCATCAACAGCGGTGGCTCACACCACTTCGCCGCAGCCCGCTACATCGCTTCTCGAATCGGTGCGCCGGTTCCGCTGCGCGGCAAGCTGCGCACCTACGCCATCAACGAGATGGCCGTAGCGAGCCTCCAGCGCGACTACGAGATGTTCGTGATGGCAGACATCCCGAAAGCCACGCTCGGCTTCCACGATGCCATGCAGAGCTTCCGCGCATCCTACCTGTGGCAGTATCTGCCGCGCCCGTACCGGGACAGCCGCGCCATCCTGCTTCCGAGAGCAGACGCACGCTCGATGAAGGTGGCCGCAGCACTGCACGAGGCCGGGTTCTTCGACCTCGGCCTGCACCTGCGCGGACTGGCGGCACGCCAGACCCACGCCCATTCCCTACCCTGACCACGCGCCCAAGGGACGGCCCGCACGGGCCGTTCGCCTACACCTCGGTACTGCCCACCCAGCGCCCGCCAATGAAGGCGTCAGCGCCACCATCGGTCTTGCCCGCCAGTTCCTGCGCCGTCAGCACGAGGGCCGGATGCGTCCAGCCGCCATCCGGCGCGGCAACCGCCGCAATCTCCGCCCCATCAAGATCGCGCACCGTCAGCATCATGTTGCGCACAGGCCCGAGAATGTCCGGTTCCCGGTCGTGCTGGATGTCAGTGACAAAGCAAATCATCTCTACCCTCCCGCTGGAAACACGTCCCAGCCTCGCGAACTCCGCGCCATCGGCGCTGAGAAAGCATCACTCCGCTTCGAGCGGATCGTCTCGCGGTGATCCTGCACGATAAGCTCCAGCCCCTCCGCAGGGGCCAGAACAAGGCCAGACTCATAGAAGCGAAGGCGCTTCGGTCTGGCTTCGCCCCGCGTGAAAACATAGGCCCGCATGTCCACAAACGGCTTGTGTGCGACCAACTCGCCCTGCGGATTGCGTTGGAACCAATCTTCCAGCTTTCGCTTGTCCTCATCGGAAAAGCTGCCGCACCGCTTCACCAGATCAGGCAACTCCGTAAAGCGCCTTGATGCCTTGGCCGGTGCCTTGGCCAAGTTCAGGCGCTCCACGCCGAACACCACCTTGGGCACAGCCATCCAGCGCGGCGTTTTCCCGCGACACTCGTCGAAGATATGGTCGGACACTGCGGCCATCACCTCGCCAAGCGACAGCGCGAACGCCGTGACCGCCTCGTGATCGCCGATGTAGATCGGAAGCTCGCCGCACTTCTTCATGCCCTTTGGGGGCCAGTGTGCGAGCTTCCAGTTGAGCAGCCGGTCGCCGGGGCTGCCCGCTGATTGCGCCATTGCGGCCTCCTGAAAATGCAGTTTAGGCTATTTGCACAATCATACGACCAAACGAGCGCGGCCACCATCTGTAATAACCAGTGGCTATATGCGTTTGCGGCAGGCAAAAAAATCCCCCGGTCGCCGGGGGGGAGATAGAGGGAGGAACCTATCTGGGCTGGGTGCTGAGGCGACCGGGGGAGCGGCGGTAACGAGGAGGGAAAGACCCCGAACTGCCGCCACCCCTCGATAGTCCCACATCAGAAATTTGTCGTCAATGATTTCTGACTATCGCTTGTTACGGGGTGTTAATGTCCTGTATTTCGGCATCATCCATGATGTATCGCTCAGCGCCCTTGATGTGCTCATCGGACACCGCTCCCGAATCCTCCGGCATGGCGTCCGAAAGACCCAGTGGCGTGAGCACGAAGTCGTCATCACTATCGGCACTGGCCGCCACCTGCTGCGCTGCCGGGCTGCTTTCGATGAACGCCTTGACGTACTCCCCGGTGATAGGACGCCGCCCCTCTTCGCCGAAGATCATGGAGCGGATTTCGGTATCGGTCTGCTGCTTCGTCCAACCCTCCTGCGTGCTCTTCGCAATCAACTGCTGATAGCGGCCACCCAGTTCCTGCAATGCCAGCTCGATCTGCTCCACCGGGTACAAGTCGGCCCCTGCCTGCCGCACCTGATCGCAGAACCGCTCCCACTGCTGCTGCCGGACATCCGCCGTCCGCATCTCATCGACGATGCTCCGGGCCAGCATGGTATTCATGTCGTCAGCCGTGTAGCCGTTCTTCTTCGCCGCGTTCATCACCTCGGTGAATTGCGGCTCGATCAGGCCCAGCGCCTTGTCCACCACCGCTTCATCCACACCGAACTTGCGTGCCTCACCACGCACGGTCTGGTCGAACGCCACCCAGCGCGGATCGTCACGACCAGTTCGCACCTGAGCCTTCGCCTCCGGTGGAATGAAGTTCGGCAAGTCCTTACTGATCCCGCTGTCGAGCTTGCGCTTCGGCGGCTCCTTCGGCAGCAGGTTGTCGGCCATGCGAGCTTCGACAACCTCGCGCAACTCGGGCGCATACTCGAAGATGTGATCCACGATCTTCTCGGCGTCACGAGCGGCCCGGAAAATTTCATGCTTGTCGCCCTTGAGCACCTCCAGCCAGCTTCCGGTGTACTTCGCGTGATTCTGGATGCGCCCCTCCACGCCGACCATAGAGGTGAGGAACATCGAGGCGATCTCCGCCCGCAGTTCCTCCTGCGCATACTCCGGCGAACCGAACGGGCGCTTCTCGTCGGGCGCACGCCGGGCCAAGCGCGAGTGATGCCCCGTCCAATGGGCAAGCTCATGCAGCACGGTGGCGTAGTAGTCGCCCTCGCTCTTGAAGCTCTCGCGGGGCGGCACGACGATCTTGTCCTGCCCGTGGGTGTAGTAGGCCGCGTTCTCCACCACGCCGAAGCCTGCGCGGCTGACCGCCGTGTGCTCGATCTCCGCACCCGTCGCGGCGATCAGCTTCTCGGCCAATTCGTTCGGCTGCCAGCCGATTTCCCGCTTGATCTCCGGCAGACCAACAATGTCGCTGCCGTTGAATACCGTCGCGAAGAACACTCGGGGCTTGCGGCGCTGCTGCTCCTGCTCTTCCTCGGCAGCCTCGTCCGCCTCGACGCGAGGCAAGGGCTTGCCCTGCTCGTCAACCTCCGCCTTGCGCGACGCTTGCGGCTGGCCCCAGTCCCAGTATTCGACGTAGGCCGCCTTCGCGCCCTTGCGGACGCTGTAGCCTGCATCGTTCGCCTGCTTGAGCGTCATCCAGCGCGGATCATCAGAGCCACGCTTGATCTGCTCCAGCAGCAGGTTAAGGACGTTGCCGCCCTTGTACTTGATTCCCGTGCCGGGGTTGAAGGGCCGGGTCGCCATGTTGTCCCAACCACGCTCCCACGGCAGGCCATCATTCTCTTCGATGCTCTCGATCAGCGCATTGGTCAGGCGCTGACGGAAATCCTCACGCGCAGCCATGCTCAATCCCCCTGTTCGACGATCTTCTCGCCGTCAAATACCGGCGATTGCATGATGGTGTCCGGCATCCCCGGCTCCCACATCTCCGTGGGCAGACGCTCGCCTGACTCCACCACGGCTTCAATGTCTTCTTCGCGCATACAAGCTCCTATTACCTTTCAATGTCCGCAGCTTCTTCCTGCTGCTATCTCGGTTCAAACACGAAATCGACCTTGGCCTTGTCCGGCGACAGGCGCAGGCCCGCGCCGAACTTGCTCTTTGTCCGGGTGCTCACGAAGCCATGCACAGCAGGAAGCTCCCCCTGCCGGATCAAGGTCGCCGCCTCCGAGTCCGACAGCGGTCGCCCCGCAATCACCTTCCATAGCTTGAAGTCGCCGTTGTCGCACACATACTGGGGATAATCGCCGCCGCGCACGCGCACCGTCCCGCCGCACTTCGGGCACGGCACGCCAAGGTCGGGCGCGGATTGCCCGGACGCCTGACCGGCTCCGCCGCCACTGGCAGGCTTGTCCTCGAAGACGAACTCGGCCTTGTGCTCCGCGTTCATCTTCAAGCCCGCAGAGAACTTGCGCTTGGACTTGCTCACGAAGCCGTCAAGCTGCTTGATCTCCCCGTCGCGGAACAGCCGCTCGGCCTCTGCGTCGGACAAGTCACGGCCAGCGATCTCGCGCCAGAACTTGAAGCCGCAGCCGGTCTTGCACTCGAAGGTGCGCTGATTGGACAGCACGTCGCTGCCGCACTTCGGGCACGGCACCGCAAGGATGCGCTCTTGCGGTGCGGGCATCTCGCCTGCCTTCTGGCGGATCACGTCGATGATGTTCCGGGTCATGGCGGCGATCTCTGCCATGAAGGCTTCGCGCCGGTACTGACCCTTCTCGATCTGCCGTAGCTTCTGCTCCCACTCGCCCGTCATCTTCGGGGAAGTCAGCGACTCGATCCCGTTGGAGTCGAGGAACTGGATGAGGCCCATCCCCTTCTGCGTTGGCACCAGATGCTGCGCTTTGCCTTCGCGCACGGCATAAGGCTCCTTGCGTCGCCCCTGCGAATCCTTGTCGCTCAGCAAGCCCTCGATGATGGAGGCCCGCGTGGCGGGCGTACCCAGCCCGCGCTCCTTCATCGCATCACGCAATTCGTCGTCATCGACCAGCTTGCCCGCGCCTTCCATCGCACCCAGCAGCGATTCTTCCGTGAAACGGGCAGGCGGCTTCGTCTGCATTGCCTTGGCTTCCACGCTGTCGGTACGCACGGCCTCGCCGGGCGCAACCGCGCAGAGCGCAGGCGTCTTGTCGTCGCCCGCCTGCTGCCCGTACACCTCAAGCCATCCGATCTTGACGAGCACCTTGCCGCTCGACTTGAACGACTCCCCCGCCACCACGGTGACACGGGTCGTCAGGTTGTATTCGGCTGCCGGATGGAACGCCGCAATGAAGCGGCGCACCACCATGTCGTAAATCTTCGCCTCGGCTTCATCCAGCCCGCTGGGCCGCGTGCCAGTCGGGATGATGGCGAAGTGGTCGCTGATCTTCGAGTTGTCGAAGATGCGCTTCTCCTGACGAACCCAGCCATTGCCGATCACCCGCCCGGCGTGCTCGGCATACGGAGAGCCGCCGAAGGTGCCCAACACCTCCTTCGCCTTTTCCACGTAATCCTCCGGCAGAGCCGTGGAGTCCGTGCGCGGATAGGTTGTGACCTTGTGCTTCTCGTAGAGCGATTGCGCGATGTCCAAGGTCTTCTTCGCGGAGAACTTGAACTTCTTGTTGGCCTCACGCTGCAAGGTGGTGAGATCAAACAGCTTGGGTGGTGCGCTGGTCGTGGTCTTCGATTCATCCTTGACCGAACTGGGCGAAACGCCCCGGCACTTGGCTACAATCGCGTCCGCCTGCGCCCTGTCCCAGAATCGACTGCCAGCGGCTGCCGCGTCCTCGTCGCCCTCCGCAACCTCAACGGGGGCCGAGGCGCTGAACCATCTGCCGACATAGGTGCCCGCCTGCGCCCCAAAGGTCGCATGGACTTCCCAGTAGTCCTTCGGAACGAAGGTTTTGATCTCCTGCTCACGATGCACGAGGATGGCGAGCGTCGGCGTTTGCACCCGACCCGCCGTCATCATTTCGTAGCTCTGGGTTTGCCGCTCGCGCAGCCGTGTCACACCACGCGAGCCGTTGATGCCTACCAACCAGTCCGCCTCACTGCGACACTTCGCGGCGTCGCTCAGCGCGTCGAACTCGGAGCCTGAGCGCATCGAGCGGTAGGCATCGCGGATCGCGTCCGCAGTCATCGACTGCAACCACATCCGCTTCATCGGCTTGCGGCAGCCCGCGTACTCGTAGATCAGGCGGAAAATGAGTTCACCTTCTCGCCCGGCGTCGCAGGCATTGACCACCTGAGCGACATCGGGCCGGAGCATCAGCTTGAACAGCATTTTGAGCTGCGCCTTGGTCTTCTCAATTGGACGCAACTCGAACCGAGCAGGAATCACCGGCAGCGACGCGAGGTCGCGGCCCGCCGTCGCCGCCTCCGGCGCGTGGATTTCCACCAGATGTCCAATCCCCGAAGAGATCACCGCAGACGGGCTTTCCAACCACCCTTCCACCTTCGAGAACCCGCCCAGTGCATCCGCGATTTCGCGGGCCACCGAGGGCTTCTCGGCCACGATCAGCATCTTGCCCATGTCACCCTCCTGTTACGCCACGCAGAACTTCTCGGCGTACCCGTGAATGCGTGCGGCAGCCTGCTGCTGGGACTGGGCCTGCTCACACGCCCAATCCAGCACCCCGTCATCCGGCTCGTAGGCGTCGCCTGCCCCCTTCTGTGCGGCGAACCAGAGCACCCGCATCACGAAGAGAGGGTCGCTATCCAGCCGCGTATCAAGGCGACGGCGCAGGAAGGCGATCACCTTGCGCGTTGCCCGCTGCAACCCCTTCGCCGCGCTGAACTGAGCGAACGTCCCGATCTCCACCGGATTCATGCTGGGATGAATCACCAGCGGCGTTGCCTCCTTGGCGTCCAGCATGTCCCAAAAGGTCACGCCGTCCTTGCAAACCATCACCACCTTGCGGCCTCCGGCCAAATCATCGACCTCAAGGAAGGTTCCCGGCTGGAATCTCATAGTCTTCATCATGAACAAACCCTTGTTGTTGGACGGCTGAACCCACCGCGTTCAACCCGCAAATTTCAATCATATCGGCAACCATTTGAGACGGCGGCTTTTTGTTGTTGTCGATATAGTTTTCAATCATTTTGGATATATTTTGATGCCCGAAAAGCTCGCCGATCTGGGCACTCCACTCTCGCCCCTTCTTAGTCAATTCAAAGGATTCATCGACCAGATCACGGCTCAAAAACTTTTCGACGTGGGTAACAACTGTAGATGGCCTTCCAAGCTCATTCCTGCTCATGAAGTGCAGCAGGCTCTGCTCCTTCGTCCATGCTTGGAAGCCCGGCTCGACCGGCCCGGCCTCCCACAGCCGCTCCCCAGTCGGAATGACACGATGCCAGCGCAGCGTCGCCACCTCGGCAGGCAACGCCGCCAAGTCGGCAAGACGGGGCGTCTCGAACTGGCAAGGAATGCCGCAGTCGATCAGATTGCGGGTCAGATGCACCAGAACCTGCTCTTCGAGAGATAGGAGGTCAAAACGCCGGTTCACAGGAACATCAAGCGCCATCGCGTTTGGCGCTTCGTGGGTGTGCTCCCCGCCCGGTTGCCGAATTGCCCGGAATCGGCTGGGGTCAAACCCGGCCCCATTCATCCGGGCAATGGCCTGCAAACGTCTAAAGGCATCTGGCGTGATCGCGCAGTCTTTCGCTCGCGGATAGGTCATTTGCCCGCGCTCGTACAGCGACTGCATCGCCCGAGCCACCGACCCGATACCCTGTCCAGTCGCCATGCTGGCCGAGAGTAGAATTTCATCGTGGTTCATCACCCGGCCAGCGAGCGTCGCCATCTCGCTCCGCCCGGCTTCGGCCACGCCATCCACCACCGCATCGGCGGGGACATCTTGTCCGGCGAACACAGGCACCTTCGCGATCCAGTCGCCCTTGGCGTCCGCCGCTTGCAGGGAATAGGTCATCACCCCGACCACGGGATGCTGCTCTTGCAGCATCAGCAGCATCGACCCCTGCACCCGGCCAACCGCCCCGGTATCGTTCGACATCGAGCCGATCAAGCGGTCGATGATCCTGCGGGCATCGCCTCGGGCTGCCGACAACTCATCGAACGGGGCGGCAGCCGCAAGCGCAGCCTGAATCTCGCCCGGCGCAAGCGCCTTCAAGCGCACTCGCAGGGCGCGGCTGCGATCTTCCTCATCCAGACAGAAGCGCAACACATCGCGGGCGATCACATCGCCCTCTTGGTCATCGTCGGTCGCAATGTAGATGCGTTTTGCTGCCTTGGCGGCCTTGCCGATCTCCGCTGCCAGCCGTTCCTTGTCGGGCTTCAAGCGGTAGGCCGTCTCGCGGTACTCCGAATCGACCGCAAGCGGCTTGAAGCCCTCCGGGTTGGTGCCGATGTGGCCCACGGTAGCCATGACCTCCACATCGCGCACCCCGGCACGCCAGAGCATGTTGGACATGCCCTTGCGCTTGCCGGGCGCTTCGATGATGAAGAGGTTGCTTGCCATGATGCCAGTCTCCCTACATCGCCAGATGGCTGTCATCAGCAGCCGGTGCCCGCTCCGGGGCGTCCGGCAGGCGATTCAAGCACACGCCACCCAGAACATCCCCATCCGGGGCATTGAGCAGGAACCCGCCTTCCGCACCCGCAGCGGCAATCTTCTCAGCCGCCGTGGTGATGCTGGCCGCGATCTGGGCATTCGGCCCGGCCTCGCCCTGAAAGGCGTCGCGACGCAGGTCAAGCTCTACGCGAACGCGGCCATTGGCACCAGACGAGACTTCAACCGGCTCACGCGGCACGCTATCAACGCGCTCTACCCGCCCGACCGCATTGCCGTTGGCATCATGCAGGGCAAAGCCAGCCCCAACGCCATCGACCCACACGCGCTCCGCTGCCTCCAACAGAATGCGCTTGATTTCACTGTTACGACCGATGTCAGCAAACGCTGCCGTCTGCGTGTTCTCCAGCGTGACAAGCACGAACCCCGCAAGCCGGTTTTCGGCTCCCGGCTCGGGAAGGTGCCCCTTCGCCATCCAGCCCCATCCCGAGCAGTTCTTGTCCTCCCATGCGCCCTCCGGGATTTCCGCCAAAAGGCGGGCTTCATCGCCCACCCTGACGGCGCTGACGCCACCGAAGGAAGCGCGCATCAGGGAGATGGCATCCGAGCGAGCGTCCCGGTCGCTCATGCCCTCTTCCAGCTTCACGATGGCCGTGTACTTCCCAAGGGCGGTGTCGGTGTTGAAGCCCATGAAGCGGGCCTGTTCGCGGGTCACGACAGCGGGTTGCTCCTTGCCCTTGGCGGCCTGCTTTTCCGCCGCGAGCCGCGCTTTGATGCGCTCGGCAAGGAACTCGGCAACCGCTGCCGCATCTTCCCCGCTCACCGAGAAATCGCCCCTGTGCGTATTGACGTTGAACCCCGACTCCATCGCCGGAATCAGGGTCTTCAACGCCACCTTGGCATCAGCACTGGAAAAGCTGATCTGGTAGAGCTTCTGCGTCCCCATGCAGAAGCCCTCACGCCAACTCGGGATCGTCGTCGGAGAAGCGGCGCTCGTATTCCTCGAACGGCACGCGCCCCTCCACCACGGCACGAAGATCGCTCTTCTCGTCGCGGTTCAGTTCGCGGAACAGCGTCTCGCGCACCGACTGCGGCGACTCGTAGCCATCCGCGATCTCACCCTTGGCATTCACCAGCCACACATCGCCTTCACCCTGACCGTAGCCCGGCTCAAAATCCGGCGCGGTCACGATGAAACGGTACTCGCCATCCGCGATACCAGACCAGCCATCCTCGGCCAGATACACCCGACCCGAGTTCATCGCCTCGTTCATGTCGATGACGCCATCCTTGGCGAGCGACGGCTCTTCGCGGTACTCGAACTTGCCGACCATGTTGCCGTTGGTGTCGTGCAACGCGAACACATGCTCGCCGTCCCGCACTTTCTCCGCCGCTCCGCGCAGGAGAAGCGACACTTCCAGATTGGCGTCATGCTCGAACGCCGCGTTGCCCGTCTCGATGGCGAGACGCACGGTGCCATCCGGCACGTCTCCGGTCGGCGTGACCGTAGTGACCTCGACGCGGCCAACGCGGTTGCCGTTCACATCCCGCAGCGCGAAATCCGCATCACCGATGCTGGCGTGACTGGCGATATTGTCTGCCGCCTCGTCGATGATGCGGGCCACTTCCTGATCGCGGCCCAGATCAACGAACGCGGCATTGCCCGTCTCTTCAATGGTCAGCACCACGTACTCGGTCTTGGCCGGATACGCATCCCAGAACGGCTCGTCACCAAGCGCCTTCACGCGCTCAGGGTTCAGGGGCACCTTGTAGCTGCCGGTGATGCTGTCGGCACGCCCGGATTCAAACTTCACGCCCACCGTGGTGCCACGCGGGTCATAGACGAAATGCGGCCCTTTCACGTTCGGCACGCCATCCAGCAGTTCGGTGATCTGCTGCTCAATCGCTTCGCGGGCCTGCTCCTGCCGCTTACTCAAGCCGCTTTCACTGACATCCATGTTGGCCAGCTTGAAGTGCTGTGCAGCCAGTTCATGCAGCCGCTCGTTGAGTTCCAGCGCCTGCGGCAGATGCAGGTGCGTTTCGTAGTGGATGACCTCGATCCAGTCGCGTTGCTCGGGAGTCAACTTGGCGAGCTTTTCGCGGTTGATCTTCGACTGCTCTTCGATCTCGCGCTGGTTGTCCTTCATCGCTTGCGCCACATCTGGGTGATTGCCCCAGCGGGCTGGATTGGTCTTCTGGAAGATGCGCAACTGCGGCACCTCATGCACCGGAATGGTGATCCCCATGTGGTGCTTGCCGTCACGCTCTCCGGTATCCCATTCAGGCGAGAAGCCCTCATGCCGCAGCCAACCGTACATGTTCTCCGCTTCACTGCGGAAGCCGTTGGGGAAGTCATAGACCCGCTCACGGATGCTTTTCAGCAGCTTCAACGTCTCGGCGTACTTCTCCTTCGCGTAATCCTGAAAATCACGAGCCACGTAGGGGCCGCTGTCGGGCCACCGTTCGGCAAGGTGGTCACACACCTTCTTCGCCGACTCCGGCGTCATGAAGCTGACCCCATTCAAGTCCGGGCTGGGCAGCTTCAACTGGATCGCTGGCTCGCCGTTGTTGACGGTCTGTGAGAAGGCTCGCTCGTGCTTGTCCAGCACGATGATCCGCTCGCCGAGCAGCGTATTTTCGTGGCGACGCGACGTTTCCCCCCAACCTTCAAGGGACTTCATCAGCGCACCGACCACCTCGGTCTTGGCCTCTTCGGTGACGGTCGCCCGCAGCGAGTTGATGCGAGGCTCCAACGCCTCCATCACCCGCGCCAAGCCCACATTGGCTTCACGATTCACAGCGGTGAACGGGTCGCCGGAAACCGACACCACGCCACCGGACGAAGCACCGACAACCAGCTTCTCACGCCCGCCCACCTCGACATCGGCATATTCCCACGGGGCGACGCTGCCAGCGGACGGACGCCAAGTCGGCTCCGGCAGGCCCAGCTTCGCCAGCGCCACACCCGCCAACTCCTTCGCATCGTCGAGCGTCTTGGCTTCGCGCCCAGCCTCCCAAGAGGCGGACGGCTCGGGGAAGTAGTCGCGCTCTGCCAGAGGATCAATGGTTCGCTGCTCCGGGGCTTCCGGCTCCGGGGCGCGGTACTTGGTGAGCCACTCGGGGCCGAGGGTGTTGCGCACCTGCTGCAATGCCGCCGCATGATCGGCGCTCACACCCGGATAACTGGCGCGTTCCCAGTTCGCCCGCAGGGCGGACTTCCAGTTGCGACCCTTGGCTTCGCGGAAGGCGTCCAGAGCCTCCTGCTGAGGCTTGGTCAGGCCAGCATCGTTCACCTGCCCGGCATCTGCCGACACATCGCGCTGCGCTTCGGCCACCCACGCCTCAGACATCTTCTTGGCTGTCGCAAGGGCGTCCTCCGCGTCCGTGGTGTAGTACGCCATCTCTTCCTGCTTTTCCTCGCACCATGCCGTGTTCTTATCGGGATAACGCTCGGACAGGCGGTACAGGTTGATCGTGACACGCCACTCCCCGTCCGCATGAAGTGCGGTCATACCGGGAAGGGCTTTAATTGCATCTCGTGTTTCTTTGATAGAAGCCATCATTTCCTCTCAATCGCTCACGCGGCAGCGCCACGTAACCCTTCCCCGAAAAAGCGCAGGGCGTCCTCAAGACGCCCTTGTTTTTCCGGGGTGATGTATGCGTCGAAGTTCATGTCCATGTTGGACTCGGACATGCTGTTCACTTCGGCCTCGTCGTCATCGAGCACCACGGTCACATGCAGCAGATTCACCGCCGTCTCGCCGTCGCGCTCAAGAAGACCGAACTCGATCACGTCATCGCGGTCGGTGAAACTCGCGAAAACGCCCTGCTGATGATCGCCGCGAACACACCAGTGCTTGCTGAATTCCTCGACACCATCCTCACGGCGAACGCCGCCCTCACCGGCAACCTGCGGCACCGGCAGGCTGTCCATGAAGGCGGCGATGCGCTCGCGTAACTGTTGGCACGCCGGGCTTGTCATGAGCGACCTCCTTCCTTTTATTCGGGGATCAGGCGCGGCCAGTCGAACACGGCTGCGTCGCCAGTCATCGCCTCGATGTTGGCAAAGCGCACCTCAACCGGGTGCGACTCCATCCACGAAGCACGCTTGTGATACAGGTCGATGAACTTCACCAGTTCGTCGATGTTCGGGAACTGGGCGTGGCGCAACGCGCCAAGCGTCACCAGTTCAATCGGCAGGCCGCGCTGGTAAAGCGCCTTGACCACCTCGGCAGGAGCCTTCTCCTGCACTTCGGTGTGCGTCTGGCCCACCACCACCGGATTCATGTCCGCGTAGATCATCTGGCCACGGCTGCTGTTCGCGCCGATGGACATGCCTTCGGCACCGTGCTTGTCGATGTCCTCGAAGTGGTAGCGAACCACTTTCAGCAGCGCACGGCCAAGACCGTTGCGCTCGTATTCCGGCAGATCAACCTCGACCAGCGACAGATTCGGAACATCCACCATCTCGCGATCCGGGTCGATGAAATTGCCAAAGGCAGCCGTTTTCGCCTTCACTGCACCCGTCTTATCTGCATAACTCATGTCAGCACCCTTTCCCCATGAATACACGGCGTAATGGTACGCCTACCCATACCAAAAATCAATTTTTTGATATGTTGTTAGTTTCGTGTCGTTATGGATTTTTGTCAAGCTAGAAGCCGGGGTTGTACCCTCCTTGTCGGTGCATCGGCTCGTAATCCCACGGCCCCCGCTCCGGCATCCCCATCCGGCTCGGGTCACGGAACTCGATGTACGCGCTCGGGTTCTGCCCGATCTTGTCCACCACCTTCAACAACTCCCTGCCGACATTCGTGGGCTGATCGCCAACCGTCGCGAACTTGATCTCCTCGATCCCCTTCCGCATCAGGTTCGCCACCTGCAACGCTGCTGGCTTACCGCTCAACCCCTCAAGGTGCGTCATCGCCCCGGAGAGCTTCGCCATGCTCACGTAGGCATGACGGGCGTGCCGCTCGATGTCCGGCTTCTCGCCGTTCTCCAGCGCCTTCTTGATGTACTCAGCAAGCTCTTGCAGGTGTCCGCCATATCGCGCCGACTCCGCCTCGAAAAAGGTCTTCGCCGCGTCGATGTAGCCTTTCAGGTCTGCTCCACGGCCTGCGGCCTTCTCGGTTGCGTAGCTGGCACGAGTGAACTCGACCAGCGCCTGCGTCTTTTGCCTGCGCATTTCCTCCGGCGACTCGCCAGACTCGACCAGCGACGTGTGCAACTCGCGCAGTTGCGGCAAGTGCTCTTTGATAGCCCGGTTGACGTAGCCGTCCTGCAACCACAGGAGCACGTTCCGGTCATAGCTGCCCGAACGCTCCATTTCTTTGAGGTCAGGGATGACCAGCTCGGGAATGATCGGCTCACGGTAGAGCGATGGCTGTTTGGTTTGTGCGGCGGTACTCATAGGCTGTTATCTCCCGAGGCTGGGTGCAGGTGCGTCATCTGCACTGACGGCAACGGTGGTCGCCGTGTAGTTGGTGTGGGTGTCGAGGTTGAATTCAGGACGGAGCAGCTTGGCAGCCGCCTCGAACAGAAGTGCGAGGTCTTGGCGACAGTCCATCACCTCGCCGTCGAACACCTCCGTGATGAATGGGGCCACCTCGAAGAAGCGAGGCGCGGGCCGCTCCGGGATCGCGTGCAACGGGAAGACAGGATTCGGCTCGCGCATCTCGAAGCGATAGCCGAAATCCCCGACACCCAATCGCCGGGACAAGTCCTGCGCAATACACAGGATCGACGGCAGCGCCACCTCGGCCACATCGTCCGCGTGCATCACGCCGCCATCGTAGGCAAAGCCCCGCCCAGCCTTGATCTCCTGATCCGCCAAGCCCGTCACCAATCGTCGCAATTGCGACTCGAAATCTTCGTTCGCCATAGCCGCTCCCTTCCGGTTATTGCGGCCTTTGCCGCGATTCAAGAATGAGGTTTGCTGTATCCAGCATTCGATCCATCGCCGCACGATGCCCATCGAGCACATGGTCGTATTTCATCCCACCAAGGTGCTCGTACTGGGCAATCACAACCGACCGATCCAGTTCCGGCATCTCACGAAGCCGCAACACGTCACGATAGGCTGCGGCCTTGTAGACCTCGCACATCAGGCCCACGCTGACGCCGTACATGCGCTGCAAGACGGCCTGCTCCGCAAATGCAGGCGCAGCAGCGGACGCGAGCAGGCTTGCGTGCATCTCGGCCTGCTCGACCACCGCACGCAAAAGCCTGCCCACCATTGCGTCGGGATTCGTCTGGTAGTAGTCGAAAAGATTGACCAGCCCGTAGAGCTTGGGGATGGCCTCAAGGACACACAGTCGCCGGGCGGTCGCCATGTCAACCCCCGCCGAATCGCGCTCGAACCGCTCCGGCTGCATCTTGACGGTCGCATCAAGCAGCTTGGCGATCATGCCGGGAGGCAGGAGACGCGACTTGTCAGGATCGACCCGTCGCCACTTCCATTCCTCGGTGACGACATCCAGCATCGCACTGGTGACTGCATTGAACACTGACGGGAAGTCAGGCGAATCCTTGTCCGCACCGACGACCGCAAGCCCCACCTGCCGCAACGACGATAAGCGCCGCATGACCTCCGTCATGCTGCGCAAAAGCTCTTCGTCATCAAGTTCGGCACTCGTCGCTGTCGCAAGTCCAACGATGCGCGAAGCCAACTTCAATCCCGCGCAGCGCCGACGCACTTCCGCACCGGCCACACGCCGAAGCTCATCAGCATCTACCTCGACAATCGCACTGTCATCATCCAGCGACGCATCGAGGCTTTGCAGGGCCGCAGGATCGAATCCGCTCACGGATTGAACCTCGGAGCAGGGTCAACATCCTGCCCGTGGTCATGAGAAATGATGCGCTCGCGAACGAGCGTATGAATGGCGACACGCTCCGTGAGGCGACGCCGACGCCCCATCATGGATTCTTGGATGGCAAGAGACAGGGGCCGCTTGATCGGGGTTTTCTGTTTATCCATAGCCAATCTCCGAGATTACATGAGCAAAATTGTACTCAATTATCGCGGTTTTTGACAACGACGACTAAACAGACATCAGAAAATTGTCGTTATGCCTTATGAAGCCAGCACTGACGCGCTCCGCTTGTCGCCCATCCGAAACCCGGCGCTCACAGAGCGTCAGCTTTCGGATGGGTCTACGCCCGCACTGCTCATTTTTTGGGCAATAACGAAGAACTCGATCAGCACGGCGAACTACACACCTACCCCCATGCTTTATCCACAGAATCTGGGGATAACCAATAGCCACACTCAAACCGCCGCCTCAACCACCCCGGCAAGCTCGTGATAACGCGCCAAGAACAACGCCTTGGCCTCCTTCGGCGCGAGCGGCACAATGCGCTCCGGCAAAGGGCGCACACCGACGATCAATTCCCACTCGTCATCGTGCTCCGGCATCAGATCGCGCTGCTCGGTCGCCAGCATGACCAAATCGGCCTGCTTCACGCATGGCGGGATACGCTCAATCCCGAACCGGGAAAGAACCGCCGCCTCCACACGCTTCTCGACCGACTGGTAGTCGGGCAGTAGCAGTTTGAGCGGCTTCACCATGTCGCCCACGAACGCCTCGCTGGCATCATGAAGAAGGCCAGCCAGCGCGTGCTCTTCGGGAACCAGCCGACTGACCAGCACCGAATGCTGGGCCACGCTGTAAAACTCCCGCGTGTGCCCGGCGAATCGGCAGATGTTCGACAAGGCGTGCGCCACAGCTTCCACCGTAAAGCGCGAGCCACCGGGACGCACAAAGTCGAAGTATTCCCCCTCGACCGTCAGAATGTCCGGGCGCATCATCCGATCACCTTCCGCTCACCCTTGCCGTCCATCGGCGTGACCACACCTTTTGCTTCGAGGGATTCAAGCAACCGCGCTGCCCGGTTGTAGCCGATTCTCAGCTTCCGCTGCACGAGGGAGATGGAAGCCCGACCCTCGGCCCGCACGATCTCGGCAGCCTCATCCAGAAGCTCGTCATCGCCCTCGCCAGCCGCCACATCAGCAGCCCCGGCCTCGCTCGGCCCATCACCATCCATCGAAAGCTCCTGCTGCGATGCAGCCGCCTTGGCCGCAGCCGCAGCCGCCTCGCGCTTGGTCTTCACTTCATCGACAGCAACGTGCGCCTTCACCAGTTCGAGCAGAGCAGCCGCATCAACCTCGATCTTCTTGCCCTCAAGCTGCCCCGGCTCCAGTCCCTCGAACTCCGCGAGCTTCCGGCGCGTCGCCGGATCAAGGCGCGTGACCATCACCTCCAGCGACCCGACGACCGTGGTCAACACTTTCGGGGGGAGGCTAGGCCCACGCATCACCCCTCGCGTGACCTTGGCCTTGCCCTGCCCCTTCGCCTCTTCGAGCTTGCCAAGCAGGAACGGCCCGGCATTCTCGCGATGCTCTCGAATCGCCTCGATTGCCGCATCGGCGGTGACGGTGCCCGCCCGCACCAACTCATGCACGTCATGATTCGCGGTCGCGAGCAGCAGCATCTGCTCGACCCGCGCCGGAGTCTTGCGCATCACTTCCGCGATCTTGGCGTTCGAGTGCCCCATCCTGTTCAGGCGCAGGTAGCCCATCGCCACTTCAAGCGGCTTGAGCTTCAAGCCTTCGGCGCTGCGCAGCATCACCTCGACCCGCTCGGTGTCGCCGCCCTTGAAGGACACGCAATCCACGAAGGCCAGTTCTGCCCCCCGCTCAATGGCGAGCAGCGCCCCACGGCGGCGGCAGTGCCCCTCAACGGGCACGATGCGCCCATCGACGGTCGTTCTGACGACGAGCGGCGGGACGTAGCGTCCGTTCGCGTAGGAGTCCGCAAATCCTTCGATGTGCGCGATCACCTCGGGGTCGCTGTAGTCGCGAAGGTTGAAGCCCTCTTCCTCATCGAGCAGACGCGGATCGACGCGGAAGAGGTCGGTTTTCTTTACACCGGCCACGCTGGGGTCGGCGGCCATGCCTTTCAAAGAGGACGTTGCCATTGCTTTTGCTCCTGCCGGTTAAACGGGTAGATACTGGACATGGACTATACTACTTGCTAGAATATCCTTAGTCAAGACTATACTCCATGTTTTTAGGAGACATTGACAGGACGCAACAGCACACGCCGGGCAGCACCCGGCTCTTGTTGTTGCGCGTTTGAACGATGCACACAGGCGAAGCGAGCACGCATGACGACCCCTGACTTACCAAGGCGTTCGACGGACATCTCCCAACCACCAGAACCACTTGTCTCCAATGAAGATTGGTCGGATTTCTGCGAGTGGGCACGAGATGGCGGCTACGACCAGTCCTACTTCAATCGCTGGGACTCCAAGAGCCTTGCTCTACAGCAGCAATACCTCGACGAGCGGGACGAGCACAACCAGACGGAGAGCCAGCCATGACTACGCACGCAAAACCGAAGGCAACCACAAAGCGCATGACGCCGGAAGAGTTCAAGGCGGAAATCCAGCGGCGAGGCTGGACGTACCGCGCTCTTGCGGAGCGATGGGACGTATCGGACAACTGGATCAGCAAGATCGCCCGGAACGAAAACCGTCCGCTCCACTGGGATGATGCGGTGCGTGGCCTGCCTATGGTCATGAAATAGGTGCAAACACACATGCACCTGAATCCATCTTTTTATTGACCATTTATGGACTCTGCTCCATAATCACAAACAGCCCGGCACTGACCCGCAAGGTCAGACCGCCTCGGAAGGAGGCTCGGGAAAGACAAGAGGACTTGATATGCACATCAACTACGGCATCGACGCCGGAGCCAGAAAGCGCGGCGAGCACGCTCCGGTGACGTGGAACAGCAAGGTTGCGGTGAACGGTCACTGCCTCATGGTCGGCATGTCCGGGGCAGGCAAGACCTACAACCTGCGCAAGATGATCCGGCAGATGCAGGACAGCAGCGAAGGTAAGCCCCTCCGCTTTCACGTCTTCGACGTGCATGGCGACATCGAGATCGAAGGCGCGAGCAGCGTCATGTTCAGCGAACAGACCACCTACGGCATGAACCCGCTGCGCGTGAACCCCGATCCGCACTTCGGCGGCATCCGCAAGCGGGTTCAGGGCTTCATCACCACGATCAACCGCGTCATGCGTGCGCTCGGCCCCAAGCAGGAGGCCGCGCTTCGCAACATCCTTTATGACATCTACACCCGCCACGGCTTCAAGCAGGACGACCCCTCGACGTGGCACATCGACGAAAGCATGGCACGCCTTGTTTCGGACGGCTCTGATGGCCGCCTCTACATCGACGTGCCGATGGCGGAGAAAGACGACGCCAAGGCGCTCGGCGCACGCTGGGATTCGCTCCAACGGTGCTGGTTCATCCAGACCGAGGACTATCAGGGCGGCATCACTCGCTGGGCGCCGAAGACCCTTGCCCGCACCCACCCATCCATCAGCGATGCGCTGCGCATGGCCCGGCACATCTTGCAGATGAGCTTTCTGGGAACTGGTCAGGCCGCAATCACCAATCTTGAAATTGCCAACAAGGCAGCCGCTGCCTACCAACGCAAGCTGCTTGAGGCGCTGCGCCGGGGCGACAAGGCGTTTGCGGACGAGAAGCTGGAGGCCGATCTCGACAAGGCCAAGCAGAAGGCTATCGACACCTTCACCGAGTACGCGAACTCCATCGTAACCGGGCGCGAACTCGGCGACCTCATGAAGTACGACTCGACCGACGTGCTCAAGAGCGTCGTGGATCGCCTCGAAAACCTGAACGCCATCGGCATCTTCAAGGCCGTGCCGCCGCCGTTCGATCCGGCCTCCCAAGTGTGGCGCTACAACATCAAGGCGCTGAGCATGGAGGAACGCAAGCTGTTCGTGCTCTTCCGGCTGGAGGAAATCTTCGCCGACGCGGTGCAGCGTGGCGAGCAGGATGATGTGGTTGAAGTGGTCATTCTGGACGAGGCGCACATCTACGCCGACGACGACCCAGACAACATCATCAACAACATTGCCAAGGAAGCGCGGAAGTTCGGCCTCGCGATGATCTGCGCGAGCCAGTCCCCCACCCACTTCACCGAAGACTTCATCTCTTCGGTGGCGACCAAGGTCATTCTCGGCATCGACGAGATGTACTGGCGCGGCTCTGTCACCAAGATGCGCGTCACCGAAGAGGCGCTGGCGTGGATCAAGCCCCAGAAGACCATGCTCGTGCAACTGAAAACTCGCGGCGAAACCCGCAACGACTGGCGCTGGACGCTGATCGGCTAGGAGCGCCTATGGACAACCTGTACGAACTGATCGGAGCCAGCACCGGCATCGCAGGGGCGATTCTGCTCGCCATCAAGTGCCGCTTCTCCGCATGGGCGTGGCCGCTATGGATCGTCTCGGGCATCGCGTGGATCGTCTACGCGCAGGCCACGAGCACCTACGGCTTGCTGGCCCAGCAGGTTGTCTTCACCACCATCAACCTGATCGGCACATGGCGCTGGCTCATCCAGCCCATCGCCCAGAAAACCGGGGTGCGGCTGGCCGGGACTCCAGCCGCGAATGCAGCTACTCCAACCACAGACAGGAACCAGTGACTATGAATCGTCAAGAACTGATCGAGCACATCGCCGAGGCCACCGGAGAAACCAAAGCGGCCTCCGGGCGCTTCTTGGATGCCTTCATCAACACCGTTCAAACCGCCGTCGCCTCTGGCGACAAGGTTTCGCTGGTCGGCTTCGGCAGCTTCGAGACGGTATCCACCAAGGCACGTCAGGGCCGCAATCCGGCAACCGGGGACGTGCTGACCATCGACGCCACCGTCCGGCCCAAATTCAGCCCCGGCAGCAACTTCAAGGCGCTGGTGAAGGAAACCTTGGAGAAGTGAAACCCCATGCGACCGGGGCTTCGGTTGAAGCCCCGTTTGCCCAGCCCCACAAGAACAAGGAGTAGAAAGGTTATGAGCAGCTATCTCACCCTCGTGGTTCGGACGCCGGACAACGATCCCGACGCCAAGGCTCGCATCCAAGAGGGCTTGCGGATGCTTGAGCCGTACCGCACAGCCATGTCTCTTGAAGACGAGATGACCGTCCTTGAACTGATCGAACAGCACGATGACTTCGAGGACTACATCGCCGATGAGGCGCGAGCAAAAGCCAAGGCGCTTCATGCTGCCGCCGAAGCCCATTGAGAAGGGTGCGGATCGAATGAACGACCTGACCCCCGACGAAATCGCGCTGATCCAGCAGCGCCGCGCCGAACAGGCCCAACGCGATGCAGCACAGGCTTTTCAGCGAAAGGCCATTGCAACCGCACATGCCTTCGACGATTGGTCGGCCACGACCGGCGAGGGACTGACCTTCTCGACCTTTATCAACACCTTCGGCTATCAGGACGAGGACGGCAAGCAGATGTACGAAGCCGTGAAGCGCATCCTTGATGCCGCTTGGCCCCAAGCCTAGACCACTGGCTACAGAAAGGAACTCCAATGGCAACAACCACAGCACGGAAGTATCCCCGCATCGACGACGCAGAGATCGCCCGACTGCGGGCGATGTCAGTGGATGACACGCTCACTCTGCTCGGCCTGTACGCCAAGCTCGACCGGGATTACCAGCCTCACAAGAGCGCCCAGTCGAAGCGCGTCAACGTCTCGGTGGACTCCACGGTGATCGAACTCGTGGTGACAGGAGCCAAATGGTATGACGCCCGCGCTCAGCGCGGCGGAGGCGGTGCCATCGACCTGACGATGCACCTCTACCGCGAACCGTTCGTGAAGGCCGTGCAGCGCCTGCAAGCACGGGAACGGGCACTCCAATGAGCCAACCAGCCCGCATCCAACTCCAGCGCAAAAAGGGCTGGAAGCTACCGCCGAACACCATATCCGTCGCACGGCCCCACAAGTGGGGCAACCCGTACTCGGTCGAGGAATACGGTCGCGACCTCGCCATCGCCAACTTCCGTCGCCGCCTAGACGGCATGAGAGCCATCGGCGCTCTCGATCTGTCCGAGCTACGCGGCAAAAACCTCGCCTGTTGGTGCAAGCCCGGCGAGGCGTGCCACGCGGACGTGCTCTTGGCGCTGGCCAACGATAAAACGCAACCGTGAGGACAGCAGCCATGCCGACCCAGTACCAGATTGAGAAAGCCGCAGGCATCGACGAGGCCACCGCTCAGCACATGATGGCCCGCCGCACACCTGCGGCCAACAACGCGATGGAGCTTCTTCGGATGCAAGTCGCGAGCTACGAACCGGCAGGCTTCGCGCTGTTGCAAGCCGCCGTAGAGGACTGCCGCAAGGAAATCGCGGCACCGACACCAACCTGACCCACGGAGACACCAATGGAACCAAAGGACGACCGCGACGCGCTATTCGCCGTCATACGCGAACTGGAGACGCTGCACACCAACTGCGTCAACAAGGCCAAGTTCATCGACAACGTGATGAGCGGCAAGGAGCAAATCACCTTCGCCACCATCGACCGCTGCCGCGAAGCCCTGATGCAGTTGAATCAGGCCCATCACGTCTTCAAGAGCCTATACGAGAAGCACAGCAGCACCGCCGAGGTGCAAGATCGCATGAAGGCCATCTGTGATACGAACCGCACCACGGCGGACAAGGCCAATGCCGATCTCAAGGCGATTCTCGCATGGGTTCCGCCCGGCCCGATGTCACGGCGCACGGACAACTGAGGGCTTCACTGTGGCAGCATTGTGTAAGCTATGTGGTATCAGTGTGGCGCTATTCGCGGTGCTTGCGCCCGCACTGGCGGCAGCCAGCGAGCTATCCGGTCGCGTGGTAGGCGTCGCGGACGGCGACACCCTCACGCTTCTCCACGCCCAGACCCCGGTGCGCATCCGGCTCGCAGAGATCGACGCACCGGAGAAGGCCCAACCATTCGGACAACGCTCGAAGCAGTCACTGAGCGATCTGTGCTATGGGAAGGAGGCGCTGGTCGCCGTCTCGGCTCAGGACAAGTATGGCCGCAGCATAGGCCGGGTCTGGTGCGCAGGCACAGACGCCAACGCGGAGCAGGTGCGACGCGGGATGGCGTGGGTCTATGACCGCTACGCCACGGACAAGACCCTCTACCCGCTACAGGATGCGGCCCGGCAGGCGCGAAACGGCCTCTGGGCCGATCCAGCGCCTGTCCGACCGTGGGAATGGCGCAGGCTTCCCTGATTCCAACCACCCCGCACCTGCGGGGTTCTTTCCATTCGGGCTTCGCTCGCCCATATCGCAGCACTCGCAGCCGCTTCTGGCGGTTCCTGCTGCCACCTTAGACACTCCCGCTCCCAGCCCGGCAGCCACAACCGACATCTCGGTGGCCCCCTTGCCTGCGGCGCGTGCCACCGCTCCAGCGCCGCCGTCCGCGCCCGCAACAGCGCCTCCCGACAGCACTGCAACGACCGCCACCAGTAAAGCCTTCATGACTCCCTCCAAGCCCGCCAAGCGGACTGCGTGACCGAGTTATTTATGTTAAATCCCCATCCCCGCTCACGCGGGGAACACTCTTCGCACGATGAAACACTACGGCGACATCCGGGCATCGTAATCGGTGCCACTCTCCAGAACAGGCTCTTCACTGAAATCCAGCCCGCCCTCGACCTCGACACCTCGCTCTTTCATGTCGCGGATCATCCACTCGAAGGCCACGGTGAAATGCGGGATGTCGTAGCCCGGATCAGCCGCCTTGATCTTCTGGGACAGCGTGGCGATCTCGACCTTGATTGCATCATCGGTATCGTCCAGTTCCCACGCATCGGAATTCCCTTCCAGCGCAGTCAGGTGCCGTGCCTGACTGAACGGCTCCCCTCCGACCTTCACAGCCGCATTCAGCCGCTTGTAAAGATGGCCGTCGCCCTTGCCTTGCTCCAGATGCGAGTCAATGACCCGCAGGAACTCCACATGCGCTTCCGGCGATGCCACCAAGTCTTTGTAACTGTCGTACTCCATGAATACCCCTTATTTAATCTTTAAATTACATTTCTCAAATTCAAACTCAAGCGCGCCTGTTGCCGAACGATGTGCCGTTATTACCAAGTCATGCGAAATAAATTTCACCGCCTCCACATTTTTAATATTTTCACACGCACTTGACTTATAAAAATCCACGGCCACGGCAAGCTCCATGACCATCGCTTCATACTTACCTTTGTAATCCTTCTCAATTGTTTCGTAAAACAGTCCCATGAGGGCAAACGGCATGACAATGAGCAATTTTTCCGACATATCTAGGCCGCCTGCCTTGCCACTCTCAGCATCTCTAACTGCCAAATACGAGCTAATGACAGCAAGAGGAATCGAGATCACCGCCAACCCCTTAAGCAAAGGGCCGGTAATGACATAAGGCAAGAAACCCACTGCAAGTACAGACACCGTGACAGGGAAACTCTCTGGCGACAGTCCGAATAGCCCATTGACGTATCCGGCAGCCCATTTAACAGAGCAGATCGAATACCCAAAAAAAAGCCCCCAACCGCAGACCTTGAACCACCCTCTCTTTGACACCGCCGTGTACCACTTGCTGCTCGCGATAAGAACTGCGGACACAACTATTGGTATCGCGCTCCAAAAAAGGGCATAGATAGCTCTTACCCATTCATCAATGATAAACGGGCCTACACATGCGCCGAAAACCACTCCAAACACGCCGCCCGCAATACCCTCCGCCACAAAGAACTTGGCATTTTTACGGACAAATAATGCAGGGTGATTCGCTATGGATTCACGGCTCCACATCTAATTCCACACCTTTAATACAGCGCAGGCGGTACTCCGCCATCAGGTTGTTGAAATGCTCGGCCAGCACGCGGCGGTCAGAACCCGTGGGATTCGGGTTCCCGACCGGATGACTGGCGTACCGCTGCTCATCAGCGCCGTACACGAGGTAGTCGCTCCGCGCTCCCTTCGCGTCCAGTTGATCGAGCACATAGGCCGCCCCTGCGCGGGCGAAAAGCTCCCGCGTTGTAGCCCAGTACGGGGCAGAACGGGTTTTATCAAGCTGCTTGGCCTGCTCGTGGAAGGCCGTATCGCGCCCGTTGGCACCGGAGCGGAACGACAGCGGCAGATCGACCTGTAGCTCGCGTGCCGCCTCGACTGTGCAGGCCAGTGCCAGATTGCGCACCATGTAGGCGATGTTGCCCTCCACCTTGTCCTTCACCTTGGTGAAGCCCGGCTTGTTGTCGCAACCCTTGCGCAGCGTCTCGAAGATTTCCTCTTCCATGCCGCTCAGTGCCTCCCACACCACAGCACCCGCTGGGCCGATCCCCGTCTCGCTGAACGAGGGATTGCCCTTGATCGCCTCTATGTGTCGGGCCGCCTTCTCCGTGAAGTCCGTCGCGGCCTTCTGATGCAGCGATTCCATCACGTCCTTGAGATGCCGCCGCGTTTCCTCGCTTTGCAGGTAGAGCCACGACAGCGCGTTGTCTGCGCCGCGCCGGGCGTTGGCCGACGCCCGGCTGTGGATGTCCTCCGCGTCGCCCGGACGACGCTTCATCGCGTGAGACAGCGCACCCATGACGCTGCCACGCGGATCGCCCTCGCGCTGCTCGCTCGCATAGCCCGCCTTTTCTCCCAGATGGAAGTCAAGCGCGTGCATCCACTCGTGCGCGAGCGACCCTGCCCCTTTCATACGGGTCAGGTTGATGACAAACCGCGCAGGCTCGAAATGGGCCAGCGCCGCGTGCTTACCGCCTCGGCCACGGGAGCCGAAGGCCACCGCAAGCTCGCCGTCGAACGACACTCCACTCGGCGGAATGTCGAGCGCGTCAGCGAGGTCGCACAGGCTGTCAAAGGCCATGTTCAGCACCTGTTGCCGCTCGTCCTGCGGCAACCAGTTGCCAAACTCCACGGCCCGGAAACCGAAGTGCTCGATCAGGTCGTCGGCAACAATGTCGCGACCAGAGCGCCAATCCTCGCCTGACCGCTCCACCCGGTCGAGATGAGGCCGGTGAAGCTCGCGATCCTGATCGGCTTTCTCCGCCTCAGCTTCCTTCTCCGCCTCGGACTTCTCGCGCTTGGCCTTGATGAGCGTGCCCCATAGCTGCTCTTCCGTCGCAGTCTGGCCCCAACCGGCCACCCGGCGCTCGCGCTTGCTGATCTCGCTCCTGATCTTCTGAGGCACCACCGCCTCGGTGTTCACGTTTTCGCCCCAGCCGTAGGAACGCTCGGAGTCGTACAGGAGGTGGCTTGCATCACTGCCAATCGCCACCTGAAAGGCCGACCCACCATAGATGTAGTTGCTGTCGCCGCGCCCGGCCTTGAAGAGCCGAATGCAAGCGTCCTTGAAGTCATCCAGTGTCTTGACCTCAGCCATCGCGTCACGCACCGCGCCGACAGCGCGGATGTACTCGCCCTCGGGATCATCCGCGATCATGCTGTGTCGCCGATCAGGCTCCACGTTGATTGCATCCTTGAGATACTTGATGGCAATGGCCGCCTGCGGCGTCACCCCGTCCTCGCGCATCTGCTGGTAGTTGAGCGACGCCCAGACGTTCTTCTTGAGCACATAGGTCTTGCGCTCCATGTCGTTCATGGAGTCAAGGTCTTCGATAGTCAGCGACCGCCGCGCATAGTCCTTCCGTGCGCCGCCGATCTTTTCACCGGCATCGACGTGCTTCACCTTGCCGTCACCCGGCGCTGCCGCGTCGGTCTGCACCGTCTCGGCAAGCTCGCGCAGCTTCTGCTTCGCAAGCTCCTTCGCGTGGTCGGCCATCAGCTCGTGGCCGCGCTTCAACGCAGCCCCCAAAAGCCCGGCCAACTCGACCTGCTCCGCGTCGGCCATCGGCACGAAACGGCTGGCAGTCAGGGCCAGCAGGCGAACGTCGCCCTCAGTGATGTCTGTCAGCGGCTTGGCACGCACCGAGCCACCACGCTCCGCTTCGTTCCCGTCCGTCAGGTGCTTCACATCGGACGGCAGTCGCGGATGGCGCTGCCGCAGTTCCTCCACCGCAGACACCACCCCGGTGATAGAACCCCAGAGCAAATCCGGCATCTCCAGCTTCTCCGGGGATGCCCCCCACTCTCGCCAGTTTTCCACCGCCTTCGCCACTACCGGAGCAATGCCCTTCGCCTCCCGAATAGCCGCGACGATCAGTCCACCCGGCCCGGCGCTGTAATACTGCTCTGGGCCAATGTCCATGATTTCCGGCGCGAAGCGCACGTCCTTCAAGGCAATGATCTGGCCCGCTCGCGTTACCCACAAAGGTGCGGCATACGGCAAATCCACCTGCTGCAAGTCTTCGCGCTTCCAGCCATCCGCCTGCGCGGACTCCAGATCGGCATAGAACGGCACCAACGCATTCTGCCGATAGTTCGCACGATGGAGCCTGTCCGACATTCCGTAATGGCGGCTCACGGTGTTACCGCCCAGAAGAGGGAATTCCTGCCGCGACAGCCTCGGGTCTGCCTCGGGGATCGCGCCTGACTCGGCAAACGGCTTCTCGAATGGGTTGGCGACAGGTGTCCAGACACCCTTGTTCTCAGCCGCAAGTACCCTGTCCGCAAAGGCCGCCCACTCGCCGTCCATGCCCGCCTCCGGCTCGGCCACGAGGCGGATTTCATCCACGGGCATGTCACGCAAATCCTCTGCGTCCAGCCCCGGACACAGACGACGCAACTCCGACAGCGAAAACTCAGTCTTGGTGGAGAAGAATCGGAGGTACTGCTTGAAGTCGTTGTTTTCGTAGCTGCCAACACTCACCGGCTGCGGCTGCTCACCAAACCCCAAGTCCTGCTTCGCTTGCGTGAAGCTCTCGTGCAGCGCCCGGCGCTCATCCGCCGTCACCTCACGATCAGTCGGCCAGCCGTACATGCGCTGGTACAGATCGCGGTCGCGAATCTCAAGGCACGTCACCGCCACGCCGCGCAGCGGTGACTCCGGCACTACCCGAAGCGCGGCTCCGAACCGCGCCAGATCAAACCACTTGATATGACGTTCCACGAATCCATCCGTCAATCCGCATCCCGAACAGCCGTTTCTCGGACGGTGGCGGGTAGTTCAACATAGGCAGCGAGGCGAGCAGCGAACGGCGAGACATCGCAGGGCTTGCCGTCGATCAGCACGATCTCCAGCCCTTCGATGCACGAACGATCACGCGACCACCGGGCCACAAGGCCGCCCGTCGCGTGCCGCTCCTGCTCATCCTGCACGCCGAATTCAATCTGCACGGTCGGCGCATCGTCACCGGGGCGCGTCGCTCCCGAGATCGACAGATAGTTGCGCTCGTCCTCGAACTCGCGCACCACCTCGGCCCATCCAGTCTCGATCCCGGCCAGCGCGGTCGAGACAACCTCGCCGATGTAGGCCAGATCACGGCGAGCGTCCGGCAACAACTCGTCCTTACGGGCTGGGATCATTGTCGGCCTCCGCATCTGCGCCCTTCTTGCCGCGCACCATGTTCACGAAGTCCTTGGCGATCTCCTTGAGCTTCTCCATGATCCGCTGGATGGTTTCGCGCAGCTTCTCCGCGTGGGACTTGTCTTCGCCCTCGAACAGCGGCGCATTCGCCGTGTTCTTCTGCATCCGCCCGTGCGAATTGTCGAGCCGGTCGCGCAGCGCCTCGAAATGCGGGTTGCCCTCGGTTTCCGGGTTCAGCAGTTCCTCTTGCCCGCGACCGTACTGGCGCACCCAGCCGTCAAGCGCCTTGTCCATCGCCTTCTTGTTGGTCTGGGCATCCGGGGATTCAGCGACTGCGGTACGGAATTTCTCGTGCAGATCGGACATCTCGCCGTTCGGCTTCATCTTGTCCATCACGTCCTCGACGGACAGCCCGGTCTGTCGGGCACGCTCTTCGATTTCCTTGCGGACGTTCGGCAGGTTGCCCGACTCCCACAGCTTCTGCATCGCGTCCTCGTAGGCATTCGCCGCCTTCTCGGCCTGATCGACACGGTATTCCGAAATACGGGGCAGCACCGCCACACCCGCTGCGGGCGCTTCCTGCGCTTCGCTGCCATCGCGCTCGCGCAGTGCTCCCGCGAGCGACGAAGCGACCTTTCCACCCGCCTTCAACGCAGCCCCTGTCAGCGCAGCCGCACCGCCGAGCAGCGACATCCCACCCTCGGCCAGCGCCTGCGCTCCGGTCTTCACCTGCTGCTGCCCCTGAGTCGGGCCAGCACCGGGGATCATGCCGCCCTGTTGGACAGCGGCATTCACCCGCTGCAATTCATCGGGATCAACCAGCATGGCCCCTGCATTCACCTTCTTCGCCACGCCCATGAGGGCTTCGTAGGTGGCCCGGTCAAGCGTCACCTTGTCGCCTTGCGCCGCCGCCTCGGCCTCGGCATCGGGCACGACATCTTCGTACTCGGCGTCCTCAATGTGCTCGTTGCGGCGCTCCGGCTCCGTGACAACCTCCGGCTCGATTTCCGTCACGACCTCCGCCTCCGCGTCGGGCGCAGTATCGGCCTGCTGTACGGCGGGCGGCAGACCAGCGCCCTCTGCCGTAGAGGCAGCCGGGTTCTGTGCAACTGCCGCATCAGCGGGAACACCATCAATCTGGGGGGGCTGCACTTTGTCGGCTTGTTGCTCAACTGGCTCTACTGCCACTTGGTCAGCCGGGGCAGCCGCAGGGGCTGCCGGAGCTTTCTGGGCCTCCGGGGGGATGAAGTTGGGCAGCGGCTTTACATCGCCGCCGTCCTGCTCGTCGTAATCCGAGAACGCCTGATCTTTTTCTTCCAAATCCATGATCGCCACCTTTACCTTGTGTCGCCTTATTTAATGATCCGGCTGACGGCATCCTTCTGCGCACGCTCGTGCGCCGCCTCAGCCTGCTTCCTGATTCGAGCCATCTTCTGCGACGTGTAGATGGCAAGCAGGGCTTCGACCCGCTCCTTCTTGCGAAGGATGGCCTCGGCCATGTAGTTGTTCACGCCAACGGCGCGGTTGTAGTCAACCCAGAGCGCACGACTCGATACCTTGGTGATGTTGTTGTTCCACTCGGCGTCGCTGAACCGACGCCCCGCCTCCGTCAGCATCATTTCCGAGGTGGACATCGTGTCGTAACCGCCAATCGGCGCGGTCGGCAGCGTGCCGTAGCCATCCTTGTCAGATAGCCACTCGGCGGGAGACTTGCCCTCGGCAGCGGCCAGCGCCGCGTCCGCATTCGCCGCCGCGACTTGTGCTGGCTCGAACTTGACGTTCGGAGCCACGCCGCCCGGAGGGACGTTGCCGAACAGGATGGCGTGCTGCTCCTTGGTGTCCTTGCCCAGAATCGGGTAGTGCTGCGGATTGCCGTCTTGGATCGGGAAAGTCGCGCAGAAATACGGGGCCGGATCGGTCTTCCAGCCGATTCCGGCCTGCTGGTTGAAGACATGGGGCAGTTGTCCCGGATTGAACGCCCCTCGCGCCGCGTTCTGCGGGAAGGCAGCCGCACGCGCCGCATCCTTCTGCGCCGCGCCATAGGTGAAGTGCAAGTGCTTCACCATCGCGTCGCTGGGCGTGTTGCCGGACAGGCCAAGCTGCTGCCCGGCCTTGACTTCCATACCCTGCTTCAAGCCGGTCGCAAAGCCGCTCATGTGGTAGTACGCCACCACGTCGCCGTTGCCCCGTTTGATGAGGATCGCGTTACCAGCGGTGCCACGCTTGCCGATGAAGGTAATCACCCCGTCTGTCGTCGCGTACAGCGGCTGCGACGCGCCACTGGTCGAGAAGTCCAGACCATCGTGCATGTGCGGCTTCTGGTTCGCGCTGCCAAAGTTGCCGGAGCCACCGCCCCGGAACTTGCCGAAGCGCCCGGAGACGGTCTGTTTCTCGGTTGGCGACACCATGCAGGTATCGGCGACAGCCAGCGCCGTGGTGCCCGCGAGCGCCACGGCCAGCGCCGCCCTTAGTACCTTGCTTGCCATGCAACCCCCTTACTTGATCGCATTCGTCACGTTCTGCTTGGCAGCACGTTCAGCGGCAACAGCGGTCTGGTTCTGCGAACCGGACGACTGCACTTCGAGGGCCACAAGCGCCGCAAGCTGTGCTTCCATGCGCTCGTACTGGCGGTACTGCTTCTCCTGAATTGCGAGATCAAGCGCCTTGACCTTCAACAATTCGACGAGAGCACCGCGCTCGTTCTGCGCAGACATCACTCGCGCCCACGCATCGTATTCAGCCGAGTTGCCCGCGTACCGCTTCACCTCGTTGCGGAAATGCACGGCCAGCGGAATATCCTTGCCCGTCTCCGTGCCGGTGACGCCGGAGTAGTCCAACTGGATTTCCTTGAGCGAAGCGATGGCCGGAGAGATCAGCGCATCCTTGCGGGCCTTCGCCAGCGAATAGGCTGCCGTCGCAGGCGTCGATCCGGCAGCCGTGGGCACGGGGCCATCCGGCACGCCGACCATGTTGTTCACGAACGCCACCTTGGCGTCGTACAGCTTCTCGCCTTCCATTGCAGGCTCGAAGAGCGTCGCGACCGTCAGGCTCGCGCCGGGGATCGCGCCCACGGTCTTGCAAAGCCCGGAATCGACCTGATCCTGCGTGCAGAAATCCTTGTTGGCCTCAATCAGCGCACGCTGCCCTTGAATGGGATCAACATAACGCCCCGGCGCTGCCACCACCTCGGACATCACTCGCGCCCGGCGCTCGGTCGCCATGTCCGCATCGCGGTTGGCGATCACCTGCCGCGTCGAATACACCTTGCACGGCGAGTACCCTTGGCCGAACTCCCCGCCATAGTCGAACCGCGCCTGCTTGACCCGCTCGGTCTGCGCGAGCACGTTCAAACTGGTCGCCACCTGCTGCGAGGCGGTGCGGCTGCTGTCTGCGATCTGGTTGGCGGCCATCGCCTTCTGCTTGGTGAGCACAGCAATCGCCGAGGTCAGGCGCTGCGAGTTCATCTCCAGTTGCGCCGAAAGCGCCTTGTCCACCGCCGAGATGGCTTGGTTGAGCACCTTGGTTGCGTTCTGGAACTGCGGAGCCACCCAGTTCTCTTGGTACTGCGGCGGGCAGTACGCCGCATAGGCCCACGTCGAGGACAGGACAAGGGTGATGCCGAATGCAGCCTTCCAGCGGCGTGCTTCCTGCGATTCATTGAATCTCATGCTGCCCCCTTTCACTTCACGGTCACGTTGGCGGTGTCAGCCAGCACCTTCTGGTACTGCGCCTCCAACGGGCCGGACAGCTTGTCGGCAGAAGCCAGCAACAGCGCCGCGAGATTCGCTTCGAGGCGCTGGTTCTGCTCGTATTGCTTGTGGTGAATCCACACTTCAAGGCCAGCCATCTTGGCCGCCTCGACCAGAAGGCCGCGCTGGGTCTGGCGGGCCATCGACCCAGACCACTGCTCGGCCTCCTTGCCACCGAAATACTGGTTCACGCGCAACTTGAGCACTTCGTTCGGGGACTTGCCCCCAAACTGGGCAGACTGGGTGTTGGCAGCGTCGATCATCGCAAGGCTGTACGCTGGCACGGAGAGCAGCGCATCCTTGCGGTTCTTCACGACCATGAAGGCTTCACCTGCGGGCGTGCCGCCAGCGGACTTCTCCAGCTTCTGATCGGGTGCGCCCAGTACATGCTGGATGTAGGCATAACGCGCCTCCGTCTGGAGGCTGCCTGCCGGGGCAGCATCGAACAGCAAGGCGGCGTTCGTATCGCCACCCGGCAACTGGCTGGCCGAGCAGAGGCCAGCACTCGCCTCTGCGGCGGTGCAGAACTTGCTGCGGTGCGTGTCCAGACGCGCCTGCATAGCCTGCGCCGTCGAGTTCACCAGACGCCCCGGAGCTACATCGGTCATGCCGACAGTGGTCTTCGCCTGCACGGCAGCCGACTCGAAGGCGATGTCCATCGTCTTGTTCTTCGCGTTGGTGCCACATGGGTCGTAACCCTGCCCGGTTGCCGGGTTGTAGTTCAGGTAGGCCGTTGCGACCTGATCGCTCTGCCGTTGCGCACGAACCGCGTTCACAAGCTGCTCGGCAGCCTGCCGCGTGCCATCGCTGACGATGTTGGCCGAAAGCGCCTCCTGCTTGGTCGCAACCGCCACCGACGAGATGATCTGCTCGAACTTGGTCTGCATCTGCGTCGAGAACGCCGTGCCAAAGGCCGCGATGTTCCCGGACACCTCGGCGGTCTGGGCGGCAATCTGCTGGATCGTCCAAGTTTCAGCCGGGCCGAAGCCGTAAAGCGCCGCGTAGGCCACCCCACTACCCAAGGTCGTGGAGAGAACCGCAGCAGCGATGATTTTCTTTTGTGCTTTCATATCACTGCCCTGTCAGCATGGGCATACGACGATCCGTCGCCTGCCCGATAATCGCGTTGGCCGCCATCGCGCTCAGCGCGGCAGTCGCAAGCTGCTGCGACTGCGCAGCAGCGCAAGCCGTAGTCGTGCAATCGCTATTGGCCTCCGCCCGTGCATCCGCGATCATCGCGGCGTAGGCGTAGGCCGCCACTTCACCCTCGGGGGCCAGCGTCTTCTCGCTGAAAGCCCCCGCGTAGTTCACATCCCACCCCTGCATACCGTTGGCCGACAGCGAGCACATGCCTTGCTTGGCCTCAGAGACGGTGCAGTAGGTGTCACGGTGCATGGTCAGCACCTCGGCATTGGCAACCGCCTTCGACCCCACGCGGTTCGACGCGAAGCTCGCCATCAGGCGGGCCGCGTCCTTCTGCCGCTGCGAGTCAGCCTCGACATGCAGCTTGCCGTTCTGCTGCGCCACACACTTGATCGTCACAGGCTGGCCAAGCTCGGAGTCGAATGAAGTGACTGCCTTCATCACCCGATCCGACATGCTGATCGCGCCCATCGCGGTCGCAAGCTGCTTTTTCGCCGTGACCTCCGCCTGCGACTCCTGATGCGCGGCCACGCTCGTCTGCTTGACGCTCACGGCCCACGCGGACGCCTCATTGCGCAGGGTATTGATGAACGCGATCACCGAATCCCACGACAGCGCATGAGCGGGCACGGAGGCCAAGGCCAGTCCGTACCCCACAAGCGTCCCTGCAATGACTTTCTTCATCCTCATCGCCTACCCCCTTAGTTGAACAGGTTGCCAATGGACTGGATGAAGCTGCTGTTGTCGCTGGTCTTTTGCGGAGCCGTCGCGCTCTTCGCGCTCACGCTCTGCACGCTGTACGCGCTGGGCGAAATGCCCGCCAGTTGGGACTGCAACGCCGAAAGCTGCGAGTTCAGGTTGTTCAGGTTGTTCTGGGCGCTTGCCACGGCCTGCTGCTGCGAAGTGCAGTTGTTGTATTGCCATGCCTGACAATTCGCCAACTGCTGCTGCGCCTGCTGCAACTGGTATTGCGCCGGGCCGACCTGCGCTTGCACGTTGGCAATCTGCTGGTTGAGCGCGTTGATCTCGGCATTGGTGCCGCCCATGTCGCTGCCTGTGCCCGACGAGCCGCCGAAGTCGGTCTGGGTGCCGTTGAACGGGTTGGTGCCCACGGTGTAGGTGCCACCGCTCGTGCCGCTGTGGTACTGCGAACCGAGGTTCGGGTCGATCTGCGACATGCCCTGCTGCACGAGGCCGTTGGTCAGACCGTTGAGATCACCGAAGGAACTCAGCCCGTTCACCTTGCCGATGGCCTGATTGATCGGCGATGTCACCATGCCGGTGACTTGATTGACCGCCGTGCAAATCTTCTTCTGCGCGTACTTCATCACCGCGTCCTGCGCAGCGGACAGGATGCTGGCGAGACTCGGGATGGAGAAGGAAAGGTCGAAAATCTGGCTCAGGCCCGAGAAGCAGTCGCTGCCAACATCGAACAGCGACTCCACGTTCGGCGTCGCCGAGGCAAGCTCGGTGTGGATGTCGAGCGCCTGTTTGATCGAGTGCCCGATGGTGCCGTCCTTGGTGCCCGTGGCGCAGTCCTCGGCGTCGGCCTTGATGTTATCCGCCACCACAGAGGACTGCTGCGAGATCAACTGGCTGCTCGCGCTCGCCAGCGTGCTGCCCGAGCCGACCGCCGAAACGGCGTACCCGGCGAACATCACCGACACGCCCAGCGCGACGCCGATGGCGATCTTGCGGTCGAAGACACGGCCAACGGCAGCGGCCACCGGATTCATTTTCCCGTTAAACATCTGAATAACTCCCCATGATCTGCAAAATGCGAGTCAGGCGCTTCCCGGAAAAGATTTCCCCCAGTAGTTTCGCCTTGCTGAACGCTTCCAAACGCCGCCTGACGGCTGCGACATTGGGTGATTGTCCGGCCTCTTCTTCCAGCAGGAAGCCCAGCCGTTCCAAAAATTCCTCGTTGTGCTGACCCACGAACCGAATCAGGTACATGCACCGCGTTGTCGTCAGGTGACACAGGATGTCCGCAAATTCGCGAGGAACGCGGTGCAAGACCGGCAAGCTCGCCTCGACGAAGCGTTGCAGGTCTTGCACGAAAAGCTGGATTTCCAGCGCCTTCGGCGACTCCGACTCGTTGTAGTCCACCGCCCACTTATCGACGCGATCCAGCGCCAACAGGAAGTTGAGCAGTTGCACATTCCGCGTCGATTTCGCGAAGTGGGCCAGAACGCTATGCGACGTGAGATCAAGCGTCTCGATCTCAGGGATCGGGACGCCTTTCAAGTCGCTTGTGCTTGCTTGCGCAGTTGAATCCAGCATGGTCAAATTCACGAAACTATACCCAGTTTCTAATTCTCTATCAAAAACCCCGGCGTATCAAGATTCTAACAACGGCCCGATCATGGAGCCGGGCCATCATCCGTCGCCACCTCAAGGTTCCTGCCGTGCTCCAGCCGGAACCGCTCCTTCAACGCCTTGATGACATCGTGGTCGGGTTCAGGCACGTAGAACTTGCCGACATGGTGATTGCGCTGCATAAGCTCCATCAGGGAGCGCAGATCGTCCCTGTCCACATCCACCTGCATGTAGGACTTGGTGCCACTCAGCTTTAGCCGCAGACTGCCTTCCGGCGTCTTCTGGCCGATGTCGAAGATCGTTCCATCGGTCATCAGCGCACCCGCCCTCGACTTGGTGCCGGGGATACTCAGACGGAAGGCATCGCCGCCATTGAGCACCTCGAACATGATGCCCTCGCCCTTCTTCATGTCCTTCACCCCGGCGTCGTAGATGCGGAACGACCCATACATCGAGCGTTGACGGAACTCGGGGTGCTTCGGATCGAGGTACTCGTCGATGTAGTCGCAGATGTCCCGCGCATCCAAACCGATGGGCAGTGCCTTCACCATGTCCGGCGTAATGCGATCCTTGAGCAAAACCGCCCGCTGCCGGTTGCCCTCTTCATCGGTGAACAGGATCGGAGAACCCAGCTTCTGCTTGCTCGCCAGTTCGCACGCCCGGAAGATGTTGCCTTGCAGCACGTATTGGGTGCGGATCACCTTGCCATCGGGTGCGGCATCGAACTCGGCCATAACCTGCTCGGCCTGCCGCTTGATATGAGGCATGGTCGCCATCTTGTCCGGGTCGAGGCTGATCCATGACCCGGAGAACAAGTCCTTGCCCTGCGTCCGCACGGTCGCCAGCGTGATCTCCCGCACCCTGTCCTCGCCGGGGAAAGCCACCTTGGCCCGGTACTTCGAGAGCAGGAAGAAGTCCTCCTTGTCCTTTGGTAGCTCGACCGAGGTGATGACCCCTTTTCGCTCACCCTTGAACGGGTCTTCATGGGTGAGGCGAACACCGGGACGGAAGGCATCAAGATTCGTCAGAAGCCAGTCCGCCCGTTCCTTGGCCCCCTTCGCCCCGGCCACATCTTTGCCGTCGAGCAGTACCGACAGCGGCTCTTCGGACTCGCGCAGCTTGGTCGGCAACTGGCGACGCACCCAGCCGTCCCTCATCCCTTCAAGCTGCTCGCGGAAAGAGCGCAGCGAGCCGCGTTCATCCACCGCTGGCTCGGCCCGGTACAGCTCAAGCCCGGCCTTCACCATGCCAAGCAGCTTCTCGGAGCGGATGGGGAAGATGTCCTGCTCGTACCGCACCGTGACCAGCTTCACCGGCTCATCGAAGGTGCTTCCAGCCGACCGGATCACGCCACTTTGCAGTTCTTCTTCCTTGACGATCTTGGCCTTCCACTCGAAGACATCGACCTTGAACGGGTTTTCCCCGCGCTGCTCCAGTTCCTCGATCTTGTCGGCAAACCGCTCCGTGAGCGTTTTCAGGATTTCCTCCTGCTTTTCCACGCTCACCATCATCAGGCGGCCCATCAACTTGTTGATATACGGGCACTCCTGCGAAAACCGCGCAGCATCGTCCAAGTCGTCCTCGCTCGGCAGGTTGATGTCGAGCAGTTCGGCCACATCAGGGTTCTCTGCCAGCCATTCCAAGGCGACTCGATCCCCCACATCGTTGAGCAGATCGAATTCCTCGCCTTCGAGATTCGCATTCTCCCGGTTGCTTGTGGTGTTGGCTGACAGCTTGCGCAACTTCGCGTTGTGCATCATCGTGAGCCGCAGTTCGGCAGGAAGCCCGGACTCCAGTCCAGTGATGACAGGCGGAACCACCTGATCCTTACGGTTCACCCGCCCCATCCATTGCAAGAACTCCGCGATGTTGGCGGCCTTCTGCAACACGATGAAGTCGCGTTGGCGAATGTCGGAATCCTCGAAGCGATCCGTGGCGTGCAGCGAGATGCCCGTGGAGCCGGAGCGGGTGATGACGATGGCGTCGTACTTGCCGTTCTGGAAGCCCGCCACATTCGCGACCGCATCCGCCTTCGCATGGAAGTTCACGTCCCACATCGCCGGGTTGGCTGCGTTCGGCGTGATAGACGCCGTGCGCCCGGACACCTCGGCCACCGGATGACCTCGCTGCTGCAACTCCTTCTTCACTACGTCAATCGGGGTCAGCGGAAGGTCTGGGAAGGCGCGAATCTTCTCGCGCACCCTGTCCTCAGCCTCTTGGTATTCCTCGCTCTCCGGCTTGATGCGCTGCACATCCCCGTAGCGCCCCTGAATCTTGATGACGCCAATCCGGTCAAGCATGGACTCAAGCAACTCGCGGTACTGCGGCGGCTCGTCGAGCACCACGTTGCGCATCGCGTCGTTGATGCTCGACACGAGCACGTCGCGGCGAGCCTTCTCTTCTTCGCTCAACGCCCCGGCACGCTCATCCAGTTCGGTCAATTCCGCCTCCAGATGCTCGATCCCGGCGCGACGGGAGATCACCTGACGCAACAGCGACTCGCCCGTGTTCTCCACGGCGATCACCGGCTTGCGCCCGTTGGAGAGATCGTTCAACGCGGTTTCCACCGCATCCTCGATCTTGATACCCAGCAGGAACTGCCGGTTGAGGCTGTAGAGGCGCGAGCCGAAGTTCATGCTGGACGCCTGCATACGCGCACCCTGCCTGTCCTTCTCTGGGATTTCCTCCCAGTCCTTCTTGTACCCCTTGTTCATGTCGGAGACGGCCTTCGACACGTCGCCAGCAAGGTAGGACATCTCGCCGATGATGTCGGAAAGCGCATCGGCAAGCTCGACGTTGCGCTGGCGTCGCGCAGCGTCGGGATTGCGCGTGTGGAAGGTCAGCTTCGAGAAGTCATGTTCGCGCCGGATGAGTACCCCGTCGCGAGCCATGTTGGTCGAGATCGCTTCCTGCAACGCCTCGCCACCGGCCTTGAGGGTATCCGGGAGCGTCCGCAGATCGACCGAATCCGGGAAAATCTTGTTGTAGATGGCGAAGTTGGATACCCCCTTGAGCGGGGTTGCTGACGCATAAAGCACCGCGTCGCTGTTCGCCACAGCCTGCCCGACCGTCGCGGACAGATTCGACGCGCCAGAGGCAACATGCGCCTCGTCAAGAATCAGCATCCCGTTGTTGGCCGCGATCTCCGTCAGCAACGCGGCCTTCGGGTTCTTGTGGTACGCACGCATGAACTGCGAGTAGGTCGCCAACACCATGTCGGTGTCAGGCTCCACTGCCCCGCTCGTCAGAGCCGCCTTGCGCTCCTGTGGCGTCGTCGCCCGGTACAGAACCTCGTTTTCAGTGCCGAACCGCTTGACGCTCTCGCCATCGTTGAAGATGAACAGCTTTTTGAAGAGGTGCTGACTGCCGATGTCGCTGATGTCCCGGAAGATGTCAGTGAACAACTCCGGTTTGATGGTCAGGAACACCGGCATCTTCTCGTTGAGCTTCGCATAGCGCAGCATTGCCGCGACGAACCGCCCCTTGCCCATGCCCGTCTGGTCGGCATTGATGATGCCCCGCCCCTCTTCCACCGCCTTGATGGCGAGGCCGATGGCATCCACCTGCTCCGGGCTGAAATACCGGGACAGTTCCTCTTCGTCGTACCGGAGCTTCCCGGCGACATACTTGTCGATGCCACCGAATCGCGATTCCAGATCGTTGAGCGCGGCGTAGGTGGCTCCCGCCATGTTGATTGGCACCATAGCGGTCGGCTCGCCGATCCGCGACGCCGCCTGATACGGCGCTTGGAACTCATTGACGTGGCGCTCTGCCGGGGCACTGAGGTCGGGATAGTCCGACAGCACCGCCTGCGGAACTGGCTTGCCTTCCGCCAAAGCCTTGTCGATCACGTCCCTATGCGTGACAGGCGTCTCCAACCTGTCCGTGATCTCCGCCAACTCTTCCTGCGTCAGCTTGACCTCGCCCCTCTGTGCGGCAGCCAGCTTCTCACTCGCCCAATCGGTGACGCCGTACTTCAAGAACTCAAGCCGCTTGAACCGCGCAGCCGCCTCGCTGCCGGAGTTGCGCGTCGGCACACCGATACCGGAACCAGCACGACTCGCGGACACTTCGCTATTCCATGCCTGCAAAGTCATCTGCCACGGCTCGCTCTGCCCGGCTCCGCTCGCCGGTTGCGCCGCGCCAGACTCCACGACACCCGTTTGATTGGCCGCCCCCGGCGCTCGTGGCTCACTCTGCTCGCTACCGGATTTGACAGGCCCGCCCTGCTCCGGGAGCGCGGCATCTTGTTCCGATGCCTCGACCGCCGCAGGCTCACCAAACACGCTCAGGTCAGGCTCGCCGCCGAGCGCCGCAATCACCCGCTCCGCGTCCACCCCATTCTGGGGCGCAAGCTCACGAAACTCAGCGAGCACTGCCCGGCGCTGCGCAATTCCCTCTTGAACATCGCGAACTTCCAGCGCAAGGATGTGGCCCTTTCCACGCGCACGCTCCACGTTCTCCAGCCGCGCATAGATGTCGCGCAGCCCGGTCAGCGCGAAACCAAGTCGGTCGCGCACCGGATGCGGCAGACCGGACAACACGTCATCTTCTGCAATGGCATCCGCCGCTGGCCCTTCGTCTTGCTCTGCGGTACGCACGGCAGCCGCGCCCGCGCCAAACACCGGCTCTACGCCGCCCAAGGCCGACGCGCTGACGCTCGGTTCTGCAATCTGCTTTTTCACCGGCTCGGGCTTCGGTGCGTCGTAGCGTTCGATGACATGCCCAGCCCACTGCCACAGATCGTCGTAGCTCGTGATGATCGGCAGCTTCTCCGGCACTTCGGCCTGAATTGGCTCGGGTCGCTTGTCGCCAATCACCAGCAGCCGGACGTTGAAGCCAGCCCCGTGCCGTGCGTACAAGCGGCCATCCACCTCGGTCATCCCATGCACCTCGTAGTGGTCATGGATGTAGTTGAGAAACGCCTTCGCGCCACCCTTGATGGTGCCATCCGATTGCGCACTGTCTGCACCGAAGATCACCACCGAGCGGCCTGCATCCTTGCGGGCCTCCAGCGCCCGCAGGGGGATGTAGTGATCGAGCTTGCGCACATTCGGAATCTTGTCGAACGCCTTGGGTGCGTCCATCTGCCCGAACGGCGGATTCGCGATGGTGTAATCGAAGCCCTGCTCCATCCCGAACACGCGGCGGAACCCCACCTCAGTCGCATCACCAAGATGCGGCTGAATGCGCCCCGTCTCCCGCAGGGCGGCAAAGCGGTTAGCATCAAGCTCGACGCCAAATACCCGCACCGCTTCCGGCAAAAGATTGACCAGACCGCCATTGCCTGCGGTCGGCTCAAGCGCCGACTTGCCAGTCAGATCATCGTTGCCTACCAACAGGCGCTGAGCGATGACCGACATCGGGAGCGGCGTCGAATACTGCTGGAGAAACACACTTTCGGCGGTGCGCATCCGCGCAGTTGGCAGACCATAGTAGAAGTCCGTGGCGAGCCTGAATGCCGCCTCGTCGGGCTTGCTGGCGAGCGCCGTGAAGCGGCGATAGCTCGCCGCCTCGACCGCCTCCTGCAAGTGGTGCAACTGATCGTCCGAGGGTTCCCCGTCACGAGCGTGCTTGCCATACACAGTCTTGGCAAACCGCACCAGATCGGGCCACGCTGTCTTGCCGCCTTGCCTGATCGTCCAGAGGAACCCTTCCGCGCACGCACGCAATTCCTCATCATCCGACGCCCGCAGGAACGCAGGCCGCCCGAGCTTCGCAGCCTGCTGCGATCCCTCCGCGACAGCATTGTCCGACGACAGCCGAATGAAACGCCCCGCTGGGGACTCATAGACGTACTGGCCCGCCCGGTTCTGGCCGAGAGGCCGCGAACGCATGGTCAGCGCGTTCAAGTTTGCACCGAACTTCTCGGTGATCTTCTCCCGGAACACCCGGTCGATTTCCGCTGGCTCCACTTCAACGAGCGGACAACTCTCGATGCCGAATGCCGCCGCGAGCGCCTTTGGGCGCAGCCGCTGATCGTCACCGTGGAGGTAGTAAATGCCCTTGTCGTAGCGCGGCGAGCCGACCACAGGAAGGAAGCCAATTTCGCGCAGGCGGGCCGGATCGCCGCGATCCTGCATGTCCAGCACCACTAGCCGATGCTTCCCATCCGCCATGCGCTGATCGCCGAGGTAGATGCCATGTTCGGCAAGGTCAATCCATTTTTGTTTTTTCGACATACTCCGTCCTTCCTCTGGCTTGCGCTCGACCGGCGCAGCCGCAGGCTCGGCCTGCTGCAATTTCCGATTTTCGAGAAGCGACACAAGCTGGCTTCCAAGCTGCCCCACGCGCTCGGGCGACAGGCCCGACCTCGCGCTATGCTCCCCCGGTGACGCCAGCCAATCCCCCGCCACTTCGGCAGCCATGTCCGGCTCGCTCTGCGCATAACTCCAAAGGAAGCTGTCGGCATTCGCGACCGCATCCGACAAACCGGCATAACCGGGATGATCCCCGCGCCTGATCTCCGCAAGCTCAGCAAGCACCCGCTGCGCCTCGATGGCACTTCCGAGGTAGCGACCCACGTAGCGATCAGGCACCTCTCGCGAGTACCCGCCCTGCGCCATCGCGACCAGCGCAAGATCAAGACTGTCAGCACTCCGCGAGCCAATCGGAGCCGGGCTACCCGGCTCGGACACGTCAAACTCAGCAACCGTCACTGCTCCACCAGTGCGCCAAGCGACGGCCATACGTCGCTCCGCGCCATGACTCAGTGCCACGCTTACTCTGGATGCAACCAATTCACTCGCCACTGCCCTCATCGCCTCTGGCGAGGCTGGCAACAACTCGAACCGATTGAGGAACGCAACCGACGCCGCCCGTCGCGTCTCGACAAGACGCAACTCGCCGAGATAGCCGACGAACCCGGCGTCGGCCTCTGCCTCCCGGTCAAAGCCCACCCAGAAAGGCCGCATCGGCGACAGGTAGACGTGACGCCCAAGCTGGGCCGCCGCAAGGTCGCGCTGCTCTTGATAGCGCGGAGCCTGAGCCGCGCTCAGAATTCGTAGAGCGACGCCGCGCTCTTCCTCTGTTTTCGCCATTCACCACCACCAAAACAAAACGGGCGGGAGCGCCCTTAACGACACTCCCGCCCGCATGAACACGCCCTTTACCCAGCGGACGGATTACGGGGCATAGTCGTAATCGTCGTCCACTACCGGCTCATCAGCAGCAGGTGCTTCCGGCTCAACCGGCTTGGCCGCTTCGGTCTTGGCTTCGGCGGCCAGAGCAGGTTCACCAGCCGGATTCATCGGCAGATCAGCCAGCTTCTGCACTTTCGGATACATCTGAACGGGAGACGCGAAGACTGCATACGGCTCGCCGTCCGGGTGACGATGCACAGCCACTACGGTTTTCGTGTAGCCGGGGGTTTCGCGCACCCGCGTCTCATCGACGGCTTCCTTGATGGTGTAGGCCGCGAGTTGCGGACGATCCTTGTCGTTGAGATAGGTCTTGCGAGAGTCGGCACCGAAGTCGATCTTCTCTGCGGCGATCACCTCGACCTGCAAGGCACCGGCCTTCGCGCCGTAGTACAGGTTGCGGATCGACTCGACCACGCCCTCGTCGGGGGAGTTGAACTTCGGCTCATCAAGACCCTTGAGGCCAGCGATCACGGCGCGAGCCGTGTCGAGTTGGCGGTTCGCCATGTCGGACTTGCCCGGCTTGGCGGTCATCAGGTCGTCGATGGTCTTGTCGGCATCGACCTTGCGCGGCACTTCCTTGTGCTCACCAAGGTTCTGATCGAACACCTTGGCAAGCTCGGTGGACGGATACACACGCGGCGAAGCGACCACCTTGCCCTCGTGCATCACGCGCATGATGACAAGCGGATCACGAGCGCGACCCTGATCGTCCTTGATTGCCAGCGCATCGGAAAGCGCCTTGTCGATACCGTCCTTGTCGGCCACAACGCTCGACTTCATCAGCTCGACATACGCCTGCGCGGGCGAACGACGCCCGTTGTACTCGCCAGCCTCCTTGAGCTTCACATGGGCGAAGCCGGACATCACTTCGGCCTCGGGGTTCGTGCTCATGGTCTTCGGCCAGTGCGCACGATACTCGGTGACGCCGTTCTCGTCTTTGCCGAGGCGGCGAGCATCGTCGAACGAAAGCAGCTTGATGCCTGCCTTGGCCTTGTCGGAGATCGAATCGCGAGTGTTCTCGCCCGTCACGTACTGGGCCTTGATCTTGTCCACGTTATCGTTGGGACGGTCAGCGGAACGCTCCTGCACCGTATTCAGGCGCACCTTGATCTTCTCGTCCGGCTTGTCGGCCTTATGGCCGACTGCATAGTGAAAACCCTCTGCGGGCGTCTCGTAGTCTTCCACCACAAGGAAGACGCGCTCAGCACGCGGGCCTTTGTTCGGCTGACCGCCGCCGCTGCGCTGGCCCAGCTTGCTGGGATCGAAGCTGCTCATAAAAACTCCTTTCATCTAAGGTTCTGAGTTATGCGGCGGATTGCCGTAGCCCGAAACGAATTTCGAGACATGGCAAATATAACCACCAAGGTTGCAAACGTCAATATACACGATCATAATTCTCACAGCAAAATCAGGCACTTACTCAGAAAATTGTCGTTTTGCTTTTTGGCGGTTCTTGTCATTTGTGCGTCGTTGCGCGTTTCTAATTTTTACGCTAAGATGGCACACATTGACATGTGAATGATATGATGCTACCGATTTGCCGAAATCAGGGAAAGGGCAACGGAATGCACAACAACGAGACGGCAGACGTGCCGCGTCGAGATTTGTGGAGATGACTATGGGGCTTGGGCAGACAGCGCAATCAGGAATCGCAGACGAGGCAACATGGGTTGCCAAGTACGTCGCGATGGGCGGTAACGAGCGCGAAGGCCGGGGGATGTACCAGCGCATGAAACAGGCTCAAGAGAACTCCCCCTTCTCTGTTGCCTTGCCTCCAAGAGCCACCGATCAGTTGGATACCCACCTGCGTAATGCGCAGGAACCCCACGCCCCGTCCCCAAAAACCGCTTCCGTCGAAGCAGACCTTTTCGACGATCTTCCGACCCCGCCACAGCCGCCCCAGCAGGCAGCACTGCCTGCCCCGCAAGATGCCCCCCAGAAGAAGAAGCGCGGACGGCCTGCGGTCAACTGGTCGGATCGCCCCAAGCGTCAAGGCGAACTCGACCTGTTCCAGTTGTCCCTTGAGATCGAAGAGAAACCAGCCAAGGATCACAACCAACTCGGGGTCATCGCGACGGCGATGATCTACGCCTCGCTGCCACACAGCGAGATCGAAGGCGCTGTGTTCAAGCGCAGGAACGGCGACCTCTCTCTCACGATCCTGAACGACCCGGACATCGGCCTCCCCTACGGAAAGATGCCACGCCTTATCACGGCGTTCCTCTGCACCGAAGCCAAACGGACGAAGGAACCCGTGATCTCCTTGGGGCGCTCGAAAAACGAGTTCGCCAAGAAGCTCGGGCTGGGCACGGGCGGCGGCCCACGCGGCGACCTGACCCGTCTTACCGAGCAGGCCAAGCGACTGTTCACCTCCCACATCACCCTTATCGGCGCTCCCGACTCCCAGTTCCATTGGCGCAATGTCAACCTGACCGACAGTGGCATGTTGCTGTGGAACCCGCACGACCCGGACGCAAAGTCCCCGTGGGAAAGCCAACTGACGCTCTCGCAGAAGTTCTTTGATGAGTGCATCGCGCACAGCGTCCCCATCGACCTTCGAGTGCTGCACAAGCTGCGCTCGCCGCTGGCCATCGACATCTACATCTGGATGACCTACCGCTACAACTCGATCTCTGCACCGACCCCGATCAGTTGGAAGCAACTCAAGTGGCAGTTTGGTGCCAACTACGCCGACGACGAGCAAGGACTCAAGAACTTCATCACCAGCTTCAAGACGTGCCTGCGGATGGTTTCCAGCGTCTATCGCGAGGCTAAGTTCCGAACCACCAAGGACACCCTCACCCTGCTACCGTCACCGCCACACGTCCTCCCAAGTCCAGACTGACTTGCCCTCACACCAACCCGGCTCAGGCCGGGTTTTTTGTGCCCGGACGCCTGCCGCCGCCTGTGGATTGCCGGAGTTATCCACGATGAAACGCAAACAATTCTGCAACCCGCATCAGCACTGGGTTTCGCCTCTCCAGAGAAAAGTTGTCCACGATGAAACACCAACTATTCCTGCGATGAAACACCAACAAATGCCACGATGAAACACCAACAAATAAACTGCGATGAAACACCAACAACCCCCGCCCAGTAGGGCTTTCAGGGAACCGCCTACCCGCGCCCAAGTAGCTCTTTTTTTCAAGTAGCTCTTCTTTCAAGTAGGTATCTATAACAAGTAGCTGCGCTGACGCGCCCCGTGGACAACCTGCCTGCCCACAGGCGCTTCGCACCTATGGACAGTCGCTCGCAAAGCTCGCGATCCGCAGGTTCCCCACCGGAAGACGCATCAGTCCGTGGACAACGCTTCGCGTTGCCCACCGCCTGCCGCGTGGCTACTCATTTCTACGAAATTTCTTTCTGAAAGGCGAAAAGCAAAACCCGGCACCCAGCCCATGACGCGGAACAGTCGCATAGCGGCCCGCAAATGGCCCCTGAGCCACGATCTCATGCTTGCCAATGGTCAGGGTGCGCCTGTCACGTTTCATCGCTCCAGCGCGTTTCCTGCTGGCTGCTATGGAGCCGGATCACAGGAAGCTGAGCAGATTATGGATTACCGTCCATGCAAAAAACGGTCTTCAAGGGTGTGATCGCATCGTCATCAGAGCGAGCAATGCGCCAGAAAACCACGATGAAACGCCAACTCCAACCATCGCGGAATCAGTTTTCTAACAGCCTTGACAAAAGATGGACTATAATCCATGATTCAGGCTAGACAGTCTCCCGGAGCGTTCCCGATGACCCAGAACACCACCCCGTCAGCAGAAAAACCTCAGTGGTTCTCCCGTGGCGGAGCGCCTGTTGCGGCTGAGCGCGTTCATTCGATTGATCTGCCAAAAGGCACCGCCCGATACAGCTTCACCCCTGTGTGTGGGCGCTGTGGTGGCCGTGGCGGTAGCGAGGCGTGGAGCCATACAGGTTGGACGTGCTACCAGTGTGGTGGCACCGGGAAGGGCGAACCCCGCACGGAACCTGTCTACACCGAGAAACGGCTGGCAAAGCTGGTCGCGGCTCAGGAGAAGCGCCGTGCCACTGCCAAGGCCAAAGCAGAGGCGGCAGAGGCCGAGCGTCGGGCTGCCGAGCACGCCGTCTGGCAGACGTGGTGTGCCGAGCAGTCCGAGGTGATCGCCGAGATGCGGGCACTCGCTGCGGGCAGTGAATTTCTGGCCGACCTTGTGTCGCGCATCGACGCCGTTCACATCCTTACCGAGCGCCAGATCGAGGCGGCTCGCGGTGTCATCGAGAAGGCACACGCCCGTGCCGAGGCGCGGGTGCGCGAACTGCGCTCCGAATGGATTGGCGAGATCGGCCAGCGGCGTGAATTCACCATCACGGTGAAGCGGATCATCGACCTCAGCGAGCCGGATGTCTTCCCGCCGATCTGGAAGTACCTCCACATCTGCGAGGATGACTGCGGCAATCGCATCATCTACATCGGTGCTGGCAGTGCCGTTCCGGGAGAGGGCCAGTCCGCAACGGTCAAGGCCACCGTCAAAAAACACACGGTTCGGGATGATGTAAAGCAAACCGTCATCGCCCGCCCCACTCCCGTGAGGGCCAAGGCATGAGCCAGCCTTGGCACCTCTACCTGATCGAGTGCCGCAACGGGGCTTTCTATGCCGGAATCACCACCGACATAGCGGCCCGCTTCACCGCCCATGCAACCGGGAAAGGTGCCCGCTTCACGCGGGCGAACCCACCCGTTCGCGTACTCGCATCCGCCGAATTCCCGGATCGCTCCAGCGCGTCCCGCGCTGAGTGGTTCATCAAGCAACTGCCGCGAGCGAAAAAGCTCGCCTACTTGGAAGGAATCCATCATGACCAGTGAGCGCAATCCTCTGGCCTTCATGGGGACAGTGCAGTCCTTCGAGGACTGGTACACCACGCTGGAAATGCTCGCCAGCGACCACGGCGTCAGCGTTGCCGATGCCGATGCGTGGCGAGAGTCCTATGAGCAAGGCGCTGACCCGTGGTCGGCCCTGCTCGACGAGTATCCAGACCTTGAGGCTGATGAATCCGATGACGCCTCCCGTTGGGATGTCCAAGCCGTCGCGGCTGCCATCGAGATGCCAATCACAGAATGGCCGGGCAACTGCTACGCAGTCGCCTGCAAGGTGCTGGCAGCGGGTTTGCTGGTCGGTCGGGCCGTGTACGGGCACTATCTCGGCCCGATACGCCCCGGCACCATGTTCCACGGGAAGCCAATCGTTCATCACGGATGGATCGAAACCCCGGACGGTCGAATCGTCGATCCAACCCGCTGGGTTTTCATGGGGGCCGCGCCGTACATCCATGAGGCCGCGTCACCCTGCCCCGACTACGACGAAGGCGGCAACGTGTGGCTGCTGTCGCGGCAACGACCCGCACCTGAACACGATCCCGGCAGCGACTCGGTTGAGATGCCGACAGCGTTCCGTCCGCTTGCTTCCAGCCTCTTGTCGCGGCAGCAGGTGCAGAGTCGTCTCACGACGATGGAGGCACACTGGCTCGCAACCCTCTCGCTGATCGCTCTGGGCGACCGCGCCAAGCCGCTTTACGAGGCTCTGGTGGCATTGGGCTTTGCTGCGCTGATTCCAATCGACAATCGCAGGAAGGTGCTTGGATGACGACAGCGGCGGAGATCAAGGCGCTCATCCGAGCCAAGTATCCAGTCCGGGAATGGGCGCTCGCCTTCGAGGTCAGCAACGGCACGGGCAGCGAGGCCCGCCGCCACGCTGATGCGGTGGCGATGAACCTCTGGCCTTCCCGTGGTCTGGCGATCCACGGATTCGAGTTCAAGGTGTACCGCAACGATTGGTTGCGCGAATTGCAGAACCCGGCCAAGGCCGAGCCGGTGGCCCAGTATTGCGACTACTGGTGGCTTGTTACCGGGCCGGGCATCGTGAAGGACGGTGAGTTGCCTGACACATGGGGGCTGATGGAGGTTCAGGAAGGAAAGCTGGTGACGGTCAAACCAGCGCCCCAGAAAGACGCTGTACCCGCTGGCCGCCCTTTCATGGCCGCCCTATTCCGCAAGATGTCCGAGGTGGATAGCGCCGAGATTGAGCAGATCGCGTCCAAACGGGTTGCCGAACTGGACGCGATCCGCAAGCAATCATTCGAGCGCGAGGTTGAGTCGCGCACCCGCCACTACGAGCGGTTGCGCGAGCGCGTCGATGAATTCGAGCGCGTGTCCGGCCTCGATCTCGAAGACTGGTCGCTGCACCCGGAAGAGTTTGGCAAAGCGGTCAAGTTCGTCCTCAACAACGGCGTCTTCGGCACCTATGGCTCCATCGAACGGCTGCGAGATTCCATGATGGAGGCGGTCGCCCAGATGGGCAAGGTGCTGGAAGCGCATTCGGCGGGCGTTGAGTACGTGAAGGAAGCGCCGACCGTGCGGCGACGCAAGGCGGGCCGTGCTTGACTCAATACGGCGTTACGTTATCATAACGTAACACGTTACGGTGTTACTGTGAAAGGAACCAGTCATGCAACAGGTCGTTACCCAGCAGGCGGTCGATACCGCCGCTGATGCCATCGTCGCCGCAGGCGGCAAGCCCACCTTCCGGCTGATCCAGCAGCGCGTCGGCGGGTCATTCACCACGCTCAAACCGATGCTTGCCGACTGGGAGGCTCGGCGCGAGAAAGGCGAAGAGGCTGCCGTGGAGGTGCCGGATGCCCTGCTCGCTCGCGGGGCTGACCTCGTGCGCACCATATACGCTGAGGTGGCCCTGCAAGCGCGGGTGGAGTCTGAGGCTGTGCGCAAGGATGCTGAGGCCCGTGTGGGTGCGATGAAAAGCGAACTGAGCGAGGCAACTGAGGAAATCGCCCGACTGGAAGCGCAGGATGCCGCCCGTGCTGATGAGCTTGCCGCCTTGCGAGAGGCAAATCGGGCGCTGGAGTTGAAGGTTGGCCGTCTGGAGGAACGTGCCGAGCACGCGACGCGCATGGAGGTTGAGCTTCGCGAGACTCGCTCTGCTCTTGCCAAGGCCGAGCAGCAGGTGATTGACCTTCAGGGCCAGCTTGCCAAGGCTGGCGATGTCCAGCAGCAACTTGCCAGTCTCGAAGAGCGGCTGGCAGCGGCTGGCGTTGCGCCGAAGGCCAAGAAGTAGCGGACGATGAAAGACAAACAGGAGCGATGCAATGAAAGCTGACCACTTCACCGATGAGCGAATCGACGACATCCGCAGTGGGCGTACACCGCTGACCACCGAGGAACGCACCTTTCTGCTCGAAGACACGCCGAGCTTCGAGGAATGCGGTTACACCAGAGCCGAGCTTGCTGCGATGTCCGATGCTGACTTGATGAGCGCGGCCTATGGCGTGTGGGCGGATTACGTGCGCTGCATGTACTGAGGGGGCTGCCGATGGCTGCAATAGACGTACAGGCGCTTTCGCAGTGGCTTTCGCCATTGGATGTGCTGCCGCTCGAATGCGATGGCATGACCCGCGTCATCTCCGCCCTCCTGTTGCGCGAGGGTGTTGAGCACCGTGCCTGCCACGGCGCACTGAGGCTGCCGCATGTTGGAGACATCGGGCTGCACTGCTGGATTCAGTTCCCGGACGGCGTGGTCTGTGACTACCGGGCACGCATGTGGCTCGGGAAGGATGCGCCGCATGGCCTCTTCCACCCGGAACCGGGTGTCGTCTACGAGGCTCACGGCGAGCTAGGACAGCCCATTCCTCCGCTGATCTTCCGCGTCTTGGCTGGCTGTGAAATCGCGGATTACCCGTCACTCGATGGGCGGTGATCCTTCCGCCACAGAGGGGCGTTGCAGTGCTCGCAGTTGCTTACCGTCCATCCCAGAGCGATCCGCTCCCGGTCGTAAACGAAGCGCCTGCATCGCGGGCACCGGCAAAGAATCGCCGAAGCGAGCACGAAGGCGGCCAGCGCCGCGAGGCCAGAAAGTTGCAGCACGAAAACAGGCTCGCCACGGGCGCTGCTCATGATCGACAGCAGTAGGATGACGGCGCTGCAAATCGACACGCCGACCCACAGCCGTCTTCGGCGGCCAAAGGCCGCCACGGTGTCCTGATCGAGTGCTGGTTCCATGCGCGTTGGATGCCTCCCGGCGCGGAAAGTTGTTCCCTACCCATGCAGGGGCTGCGGGGTGCCAAAGTAGTAGCCCTGCATGAAGCCTGCGCCCAGATTGCAGGCCCAGTCTCCCATCACCTTCGATTCGATGTGCTCAGCCACGACCGCCGCTCCGATGGAGCGGGCAAGCCGAATGATCTCTGCCACCGGCTCGACGGATTGCTGCTCAAAACACTGGCACAGCAGTGCGCCGTCGATCTTGATTATGTCCGGCCTCACCCAGCTTACAAGCCACGGTGACGAAAAGACGTGCTGTGGCTTGCAGTCATCCAGAGCGATCCTCACGCCCAGCGCAGAGCACTTCCGGGCGAAGTAGAGCAAAGCGCCGATGTCGTGGATCGGATACGTCTCCGTCACTTCGACGATCACGCCTGACGCCACCTTGGTCAAGTGCTCCAGTTCGCGCAGGTACTGATCCGGGATCAGTGCGACCGTCAGCGCGGAGACGTTCACGCCTACGCGCAGCGGCAGGCCGAGCGTGAATCGCCGCAGCGCGGCAGCGACACGCCGCACCATCAGGATGTCGATCTTCACGACCTCGCCGCTTGCTTCCCACTGCCGAACCAGCGGCTCGCAGCTTGTGGTCATCGCGGGAAGCCGCAGTAGCGCCTCCACCGCGAAAAGCGCGTGGCTGCGACTGGCGACGATGGGCTGGAAGTGCGGGCGGATCGCGGCGAAGGCCGCTGGCTGCTCGCTGGGTGACTCGCAGAGGGGTGAAGTGAGACGGTGCATGGCGGCCTCCATATCTCGTGCCTGTGCATGAAATATGGAGCATAGTCCATGTTAAGTCAATCTGTTAGAAAGCCTGTTTTTTTATGTGATGGTGACGGCTGATTGTAGAGTAATTGTGGTTTATGTGGCGTTTTCTCTCAATAAATAAACGATGTCGTTATGTGCAGCGAGCATGGATTAGAGTGCGACTGCTCGACCGTCTACTTCGCCTGCTGGAGAAGCAGGTTTGACGGTGAAAACTGGTCGGTGAGGACGCGCACGCCGGTCGCCTGCGCCTGCGGCCTGATCCGGGGCAGCAGATCGGCGGACGAGGCACCCAGAGGCTTAAAGCGTGCGTCCAGACGGGTTGCCGCATCATGGATAGAGGTCAGCGACGGAAGCCTGTCTCGACGCGCCAGAATGATCCGGTTCCCGCCGTCCATATCCACGTTGAAGACGCTCCCGAAGACCGCTTGATAGGTCGCCGCTTCGTGGCGGGCCAGCGCACCCTCGGCAAATGTGTTCGCAGCAATCGCACCGCTTGGACTCAACAGAGACTTCACCTCTTCCAGAAACTCCCGTGTCAGCAAGTGCTCCGGGATGTAGTCCTTGTCGAAGGCGTCGATGACGATGAGGTCGTAGATCGACCCCTGCCTGCGTTGTTTGCGGACAAAGACTCGTGCGTCGTCAACATACGCCCGTGACCGGGCGTCTTCACGGTAGCCAAAGTGCGACTGGGCGACTTGCACCACGGCGGGATCAAGTTCCACCGTGTCGATCTCCATCGCCCCGTCAAGCGTGCGCAGCGCCCTCGGAAGCACGCCTCCGCCCAGTCCGAGCACGAGGACTCGGCGTGGCGATTCCGTGATGTACAGGCCCGTCAGCAAGCCCCGTGTGTAGTTGAGCACGAGGCGCGTCGGATTCGCGATTTCGATGCACGTCTGCCGGGCGTGCAGGCGACCAAACTTCATGCACCTGTACCCATCGCCTTCGGCGACGAGGATGTTCCGGTAAAGCGACTTTTCCTGATAGACGATGCGGGACGCGCTGAACCGCTCGCCATCAGCACTGGCTGCGCCTTGCCCTGCGGCCAAGGCCAAGGCAGCGCCCATCAGCAGGCTTCGCACACGCACGCGCTGGCCCTCCGCCGTTCGGCCCTGTCTGCGATGAGCAGGGTTGCTCCAACCGCGCCGGATGCGCAGATCAGGCTCAGGATGATGGTGTTGATCTCCAGATACAGCACGAAGTAGAACGAGGTCAGGATCGTTCCCGCTGCTGACCCGAGGGTGGAGACAAAATACAGCACGCCCGCCGAGCGGCCTGATTTGTGCAGGTCAGAGATCAGCAGGCGCACCGCATAAGGGGAGATCATCCCGGACATCAAGGTCGGTGCGCCAAACAGCAGCAACGACCCCAGCAGCGACCCGTAGCGCGGGTCTGGCACGAGGTAGGAAAGGTATTCGAGAATCACGTCGCCTGCGGCAATGATGGGCAGGGCCAGTGTCGCTTCTCCGGCGAGCAGCAGGCCGAGCCGGGACATCGAGGGCTTGCGCAGCGATAGCTGGCCGCCAATCAGGTAGCCTATCGACAGGCATGTCATGAAGACGGCAATGATCCCGCCCCAGACGAAGATGCTGCTGCCAAAATACGGTGCAAGCAAGCGGCCCCCGAGCAGTTCCACGCCCATGACGAAGAACCCGCTCCATCCGGCTGCGGCATAGATCAGGAGATTGCGGTAGTTGCTCATGCTGTCGCCATCTCCGCCGTGGCTGGGCGATACAGCCCAAAAATCTTCTGGACTTGCTGCACGCTGGGTACATTGCGCAAGCGCCAGAACTTGATGCCAGCGTCTTTCAGAGCGCGTTCCTTGTCTGCATCGGAGCGTTGCCGGTCGGCACGTTGATGTGACTTGTCATCAAGCTCGATCACCGCGATTACGGTTGTGTCGTAGTCGCACACCACGAAGTCGAGACTCTTCTGTGCGATAACGCCACGCCAGCGCCGCTCGTTGCGGCGATCCTTGATGCGCAGCACCTGTTTCATGTCCACTTGGCTGAGAACGATGTAGTGCGGGTGCAGCGCCTCTTGCAGCGTGCGGAACATTTCGCGTTCGCGCTCGGTGAGCACCGACCGGGCCGCGAAGGGCCACGGTTTGTCGGAGTCCTTGATGCTCTGGCGGGTCGCCATGCCCTGCTGCCGTTTCCACAGAAGTGCGGCGACGGCAGCGACGGCCAGCACGATCAGGAGAAGGCTAGTGTCCATGCGCCCTCCCCTACTTGATGGCGCGAGCGGTGCGCTTGGCGCGGTCGCGGTCGATGTGCTTGCGCCAGTCGGCTGGATTCACCGGCCCATCCTTCACGCGGCGCTCGATGCCCTTGAGGGCGATGACGCCGGGACGGTTCAGGATGTTGGTCGCCGGAGACATCCCGGCGTACCGCAGGAACCCCGTGACGGCCTGCACGGACGCCTTGTCGCCGATCTGCTCGATCACCGGGGCGTGCGCCTGCACGAGCGCGGCGAACGGGATGCGGATCGCTCGCCCCATGCGTTCGGGTTCCATCGGCTCGGCGTCGTGGAAGGCGATGATGTGGCACTTCTCCTGCTGGATGTACCCGATCCAGTGGTCACGGGCGGCCTTGAAGTCCTCCAGAGCCTTATCTTCATCAATGCCACGCTGCGGCATGTAGCAGCCATAGCAGACGTGGTACGGGTGCTGTGTCTCGTCTGGCTTGTCCTGCTCTGCGATGGCGTCATGGTACGTGTCGAGTGACTGCATCTCGTTCGCTGCGACCAGCAGCATTCGTTTCTGGATTTCAATCAGCGCGTATTGCATTCAGTGTCCTCCGGCCATTGCGCACTGAACTGCGCGAACGGCCCAAATGGGAGCGGGAAGCTGTCGGGCAGCTTCACGCGGCTCAGGAAGGGGATCAGGTCGTCGCGGCCCATCGTCCGCGTCTCCAGCAGCGTGTCGGCAAGCTGCTTGAACACTTCGGCGTTCGCGTCGAAGAGCGTGCGCAGCATTGCCAGTTGTTCGGCCTGCAACGCTTCGAGCTTGGCTTCGTTCTGCTCCTGCTCGAACTTGTTTTGCGGCTCGGCGTAGTACATGCCGCGATAGTGGTTGGCAAGATAGCTGCGGGCCACGCCAAGCCAGCGGAGATGGTCATTGCTGCTGCCCAGCGTCGATTCGCCGTGCATGACGGCTTCACCGAGCTTCCCGGCAAGAAAGACCAGCATGTACCACTCCGCAAACGACTTCTCGTCGAGGTGGTGTTTGCTGCTGATGCCGGTGACAAACCCGAGAGTGCCGTTCTCGTCCGGCTGTTCGTTCACGGCCAATTTCACATCGGCTGGAAGGCTCCCGAGCGCCGCATAGACCAGCGCGTGCCCCGCTTCGTGCGCGGCTGTGTAGCGGTTGTCGCGGGGTGTTGGCCTGCGGGGGAACACCGCTACCCCGGCAGCGGCGGCCATGCCGCTCCGAGCGATTGCCGGGGTAGCGGCGGGGCCGGAGCCGACGCGCAGGATTGCCCAGCAAATAGCCAGCGAGGCCGCCATCACGGTTGCCTCATTCGGATTGGCGGCGATCCAGCGGTAGGCGTCATCGCCTGCTGCGCCGATCATCCACAGTGCCACCGTGTAAGCGGTCAAGCCCCAGACAAATCGGCTGACCATGCTGCTGACCGTGTTCCAGCCACCTGACGAGGCCGTCATGAGCACGTCGCGGAGCGGCGGCACCACCATGACCGCCACCAAGCCGAGGATTTCCACCATCGCCAACACCTGCTGCACAAGCGGCTCGGCGGGCGACTGGCGATTACTGTAGGTCAAGCCCATCACGGCCAGCAGCGCACCCATGCGGGCCGCGCTTCCCCAGTTCTCACGAACGAGGTTCCGCGTCTGTTCCCAGCGGGCCTTCCGAGTATTGCTATCGCTCAAGATAAGGTCGGCGAGTGCGACAGATGCCACACCTGTCAGCAGGCCAATGAAAGCGGACTGCTCGTAGCCCAGCCACGAGCGTGCCAGACCCATGCAGGCATTGATCGGCACGGCCAGTCCGATGCGTTTCGTCAGCGGGTGACGCACGATCTGCCTCAGCCGCTCAAGGTACTTTTTCATGCGCCTCCCTCTTCATGCCGCCTAAGCGGAAATGCGGGAATCCTGCCGCCGCCGCGAGCCGCGTCGGTCTTCAAGATTCTCCGTAACGGTTTCTGCGTGGAACTGGAGCAAGGCCGCTTTGGCTTTCTCCGGCAGGCGCGGGTCGGCGAGAGCCGCCTTGCACAGTTGCGCCTGCACGAAGACGAGTTGCCGCTTCGCCTCCTGATTGCTGACTCTCTGTCCCCGGTTGAGGTTGGAGACGATCATCAGTGCGTCGCGTCGCAGCCGATACACGGCTGCCCCTGCGAATGGGTCTTTCTCGGTATGCTTCTCGACAGCCATCCTCTCGGTTCCCCTGAATCGAGAATGGTCAGACGGGCGTAGGTGCTGCGAACACCTGCGCCCGTCGCCTTGGGTCGTTACAGCGGAATGTCGTCGTCGAAGTCCGGGGCCGGATCGACGCCTTCCGGCACGGTGTATGTGCTGCCCGGTTCCGGCGCGGCATCATCCTTCGGACGGCCCAGCAGCATGATCTCGGTTACGACGAATTCAATGCGGCTTTCCTTGATCGGGCGGCCCTCGCCGTCCTTGCGATCCTTCGATTCCCAGACCCGCTTGCGCATGTTGCCGCGCACCTGAATCTGCGACCCCTTGCGGGTGTACTTCTGCACCACATCGACCAGACCCTTGTAGTAGATGGTCAGGTCGAACCAGTCCACCTTCTCGACCTTCTCGCCGGTTTCCCGGTTCTTGTACGAGGCGTCCACCGCAAGCGGGATGCTGGCAATGGGGTCGCCATTGTTCGGGTTGTAGCGAACCTCGGGATCGGTGCCGAGGTTGCCCGTGAAACGGAACGAGTTGTTGATGCGGCTCATGATGAGGCTGCTCCTTTCATTGTTGAGAGACTGATACGTGGGCGTATCGTTGTTGCAGCCAATTGCCCCACTGGATTGCGAAGGGAATCAGCTTGCTGCGGTACACGGCGTTGTACTTCGGGGTCTTGGAGTGGTAGTTCGCCACCCGTGTCCAGAAGTCTTGTCCCGTGGGTTCGTCGATGTGCTGGCGAAGCATCCAAGCGGCAAGCTCTGCGTTGTAGCAGCCGCGCCATGCGACATCCTGTTGAGTGATCGAGGGGTACTGCGCAAACCGACCGTTCTGCTTCCAGTGGATTGTGTTGATCTGGAAGTGGCCGATGTCCTTACTACCGTTCGTGTTGCCGACGAACTGGCCGTTCTTGCCGCCCTCGACGCTGGCCAGCGCGAGCAGCACGTTGGCGGGGACTCCCTGCTTCTGCGCAGCCCGGATAACGCAGTCGATGGTGGCCGGGCGGATTGCGTAGAAGTCATCGGAATTCGGGATTGCCGGGCTGCTGCCGTCCGGCGTCTGTGCGAAAGCGGGAAAAGCGGCTAGTGCCGCCGCCAGTGCGAAGAGAGGTTTCATCAGCCGAGCCATTTTTCGTGCTTGAACCAGAACCAGAACGCCCCGTCCACAAACAGGTGCCCCGTCTTCACCTGCCATGACCTGTAGCTCTTCTTCATACCGAAGACCCACAGGGCGAAGGCAATCGAGAGCCAGTTCAGGGCCAGCAAGAGTGCCGCCCCGGATGCAAGCATGTAGATGAAGCCGATGGCCGCAAGCGTGCTGGCAACGAAGAAGGCGCGTGAGTGCAGGCGGTGCCCGCGAGCGATTTTCTCGCGCTCGGCGTACTCCATGTCTGTGAGGTCGGCCTTGACGCGCTCGTTGCGATAACGCGCCGCACTCTCGCGAACCTTGGCGACATCGCTTTCCTCAAGAAAAGCGAAGCCGCAGCTATTGCATACCCACGGGTGAAGGTGGCGCGTGGTGCCGTCTTGCTGCTGGTCGATGACCTGTCCCTCATCGCCCTGCATGACCAGCACGCCCTTGTCGCATTCGGGGCAGACCGGATTCGAGAGCGACTTCCAGAGGTCGGCGATCTGCCTGTTGCCCATCTTGAGTTGGTTGATCCCAAGGATGGACAGGGGCATGGACACAAACGTGAACTTCGCTGCCTTTTTGCCTGCTTTCCAAATGCCCACAACAACACCTCACCCATCAAAAGTACGATTATTTGATTGTCAGTCAAAACACTGTGGTTGTCAATTTTTGACAAGTGCTCAGACTACATGTCTCGAAGCGAGCTTTTCATTAGCTCCGCGCACGTTGCGGACAGGGCGTCGAGCTTGTCCTTCGCCTCGGGAATGTCGATGCGATCAGGCTCGGGCGGGTCGATGTAAGTCGTCTCCCGAGCAATCGCGCCCCGCGTCTCTTGGATGCGATCCTCGGTGTCCCATTTGTCCTCAAGGCTGGCGAAAGCCTCGCCAGACGCCACCACCTCCATCTCAAGCAGCTTGTCGCGGTCGGCGATGGAAAGCTCTTCCTCCCATTCTTCCTCGGACGGCATGTCGTCGAGCATGAACAGGTGTTGCCGAAGGATCGGCAGAGCCTTGTCACGGAAGGCTTCGCTGTCGGCATCCGTCAGAACGATATTTGTCGTCACCGCCTCGGCGCTGATGATGATTTCGTCATCGTCCTCAGCCATCTTGTACGGTGTCGCGGACGTGTAGGCGGACTCCCCTTCCCCCTTCGGCTGGCTCAGCACGAGGTCGGCCACGTCAAGCAGCGCCTTCGTCGCTGCGGCTTGCTGGAGGCCAAGCGGATCGCCCGGATCGGTGGTGGCAACCGCGCTGGTCGTTGGCGCGGGCTTGGCTGGGGTCAGGTCGGTGCTTTCCACGGGCTGCGTCGCGCTGCTGCCGCCTGCCGCTGCCTTCGGCTGCGTGCTGGCCGGAATCTGCGCTCCACCGGAGATGAACCATCCCATCACCGCGAACGATGCGTCGAGCCGCCCAAGACGCGGACGCTCCGGGTCTTCGTAGTTGCGCTCGAACGCCGTGTGCATGGAGGCGAGAATCGGGTCGCCCTTCACCGCGCTGCGCACGGTTTTCGGGAACGAGCCGTCGATCATGCTCTTCATCAACGCTTCGACCGCCTTGCGGTTCTGCGGCAGGTCGGATGGTTCGGGTGCTTCCACCGGCAGGAAGTCGTTGATGCGCATTTCCTTGGGGGCCGGGCCTGCGGTATAGAAGCCCATCCCCCGGATCACGCGCACCCCGCCCGTTTGCCCGTTGCGCTCCTTCTTGCCGATGAGGAACGTGAATTCACCGTTCTCCTGCATCGCCAGATCGTCGTAGTCGAGGCGAGCGCGACGCTCGATGGAGATGTTGTCCTGCTGACGGAAGACCTCATTGACCCCGCCCGGACGGCGCTCGAACCCCGCCATGCGGGCTTCTTCGCCTTCGCCGGAAGCACCTTGGATGCGCTCCCATGTCTCGGAGCGTTGCCCCGAGGTGATGCGCCCGATTGCCCGGATGTTCGTGTTTTCCCATGTGGCGTCCGCTTCCTCCGCACTCGACTTCTTGAGGGACGAGAAGTCCTGCGCCGCGAAGATCACGGAGAAGCCCAGCGAACGGGCCTGCGCCGGGGCCACGGCGAAGCCGATCACCGCGTAGTAGCCGTATTCGTCGAGGATCGTGTAGAACGGGAACGACGCATTGGTCGGACGGCTGTCGATGATCTCCCGCACCACGCCTTCCACGCGGTTGCCGAGGCAGCCCGCCATCATCTGCTTGATGCTGCCCACGATCATCTTGCCCAGCATTCTCATGCTGTCCGGGGCGCGTTCCAGCGCCGGGAGCAGGACGACAAGCAGGCGTCGGTTGATAACCACGTCGAAGAAGTCCACGTCCCCGACCTTGGTCTTGAATATATGCCCGTAGTTGAAGGTCAGGTCGTTGAAGATGCGGGTAAGCTGCATGACGATGTAGCCGTGCTGCTCCAGCGTCTTCGTCTCCTGCTTCTTCATCTTCGTCTTCTGATAGCCCGGAAGGGTCACGAGGTATGAGCGCAGTGGAGCCACGATCACGTCGAACATGTCCCCATACTTGCCGTTGTGCTCCCAGACCAGTTCCTCGATCACGTTGAGTTCAAAGTATTCGAGGTACTTTTCCGGCGACAGGTTGATATAGCCCTTGTCGCGCAGGTAGATCAGCGGGCGCGTCAGGGCCGCCACGAACGAGATCGCCCGCCCCTTCCACATGTCGCCACCGCCACCGGAGTCGTCCATCAGCGACACGATCAACTCGATCAACATGCCCGATGAGGTGTTCCCCATGATGTTCATGTTGTTCGTCACCTTGTCGGGCTGCTTCTCCACGAAGTCGCGCCCGGAGGTGATGAAGTTGATGATGAGCAGATCGTCCTCCCGCCCCAGATACCGCGACAGGCGGAAGATTTCCTTCTGGAGCTTGGGATCGCCCTTGCCGTCCACGTAGATGAAGCCGGTGTTCTGGACAAGTGCGTTGAAGACGAGGCCCAGCAGGAACTCGGTCTTACCGGAGCCGGTGGTGCCGAGCACGAGCATGTGCGTGCGCAGGTCGCTGTCGCCAGCGTAAATCTGCTCCTTCGTCTCCAGATCGTTGCCGATCATCGTGACGCCCTTGCCGATTTCCTTGCCGCCCCGCGTGGAGCCATCCCTTACCTTCGCCAGCAGCGGCACACGGTACGGGAAGTCAAAGGAGCGTTTGTCGGTGCGGACAAAGCTCCTTCCGTACATCCACGCGATCAGCAGCATCAGCTCGCCGGACAGCGGCACTTTCACGAGCACCAGAGAGATGATGGGCAGCATGAAAAGCCCGAGCACCACCCCATCGCCGGAGTTGAAGAAGTCCGAAAACTTCTGCCCGAACAGCCGAGTGTCCTTACGACGGCGAGACGCCTTTACTTCGTGCTGCCGGGAAGCTCCCTTGTATTGCGCCATTCGGTATCAACCCCTGTCGATCAGGCCACTTCAAGCTCTGTGCTGTTGTAATACTCGTGGATCAGTTCCTTCGCGAGCCGCTCGATGACGCTCGACTCCATGTCGTCATCCACGAAGTCCGCTCCACGGAAGGTTTCTTCCTTGAGGCGTTCCACGAGCTTCTTGCACGAGCCACCGGGGAACCGCTTGGCGAGCAGGCGGCGAGCTTGTTGGCGTGGCATCGACTCATAGAGCAGGCCGCGCAGCTTCCGGTCTTCTGCGGTCGTCGAGAGCGCCCACAGGCGCATCGCACCGGCTGTCATCGTGAATAGCTGGCTGTAGGTCGCGTTTTTGGTCGAGAAGCGAGCCAAGAACGTCGCGCCGTGGGCGTTCGCGCCATGCACGTAGTTGACCAGCGCCGATTCCTCGACCGGCTTGAGGCCGATGTTGTCGCGCAGCCAGCGCCGGGTTTCTTCGGTGCCGCTGTCGAGGATGAAGAGCGCCGTGGCGATCTTGGTGAGTTCGCCGAAGTCCTCCATCAACTGCGAAGCGAGGATGATTTCGAGGTTCCACTTCCGGGCTTCACGGCCATCGGTCAGTACCTGCAACTTCAAGCCGTCATGGCCGCCCGTCTTGTGGAACTCGTCCATGCACAGCACCTTGTTCTCATCCACGATGTCGTTGATGAGCCGGTCGTAGTAGGGCTTATACAGGTCGTCGAAGTACGGCAGGTCTTCCTTGGAGAAGGCAACCTTCTTCATGAAGCTCTGCCGAGCGATCATGTACATCAGCGCGGTCTGTTTGTAGGCCGAGTCGGAACCGATGATTGCCACATCCTGCAAGTCCAGTGAAATCACACGGGCGCTGCCGATGTCGAAACGGGTGTGCGACGAGAAGATCGGGTAGTCGCCCACGGCCTCGCGGATGCCCAGCGAGAACGCCTTGATGAGCGGGCGGTTGCCCTCGGCCATCACGCCGCCGTATTCCGCTTCCACTTCCTCGCTCGAAGCCACGCCGACCAGATCGTTCAGCGTCGGCACGGCGTAGCGTTGTGCGACCTCGGCCTCGTAGATGTAGCCAGCCTTGAACAGCGCATCCACCAGTTCCCAGTAGGTCGTGGCCGGAAGAATCTTGTAGCCCAGCTTCGCGACGGCCTCGTCCACTACGGCGTTGTGCCCCGGCTTGTAGGTTTCCGGGCTGGCCTTCTCCAGTCGGTCGCTCTTCTTCTGGAAAGCGAGGTCGATCATGCGGCCCACGAAGTTCGACATGCCCTCGTAGGGCTTGCCGCGCCGTTCGGGCGGCGTCACAAGAATCGAGAGGAAGTTCTTGATGAACTCGCGATCCTTCGGCAACGGCTCGCGCTTGCCCAGCGGGGTGTCCATCGGGTTGATGCAGTCACGCTCGGAGTTCTGCAACCGCTTGTAGATTGCGAGGTGGCGCATGTTCTCCGGCAGCGAGTCGCGGATCAGGTCGATGAAGCCGGACGATGAAACGCCAATGTCGATGATGCCGATGTACGGCAGCCGGGTGATGCCCGGCATCAGGCAGCATTCCACGTTGTTGTTGTTCATCAGCACCGACTTACCCGAACCCGGCTTGCCCGAGATCAGCGTGATCCAAGTCGTTTGCTCAGACGAGAATCGCTGGTAGCGCAGAATCTTGCCGTCGAGGCTGCGGTAGATGGTTGAACCCGTCGAGAACGGCGACGCGGGCCGGGTCAGTGGCAAGAGCGCGATTGCATCATCCAGCGGTGCCGGGCACGGCTCGCCGATGTGCTTGGTCGTGAGGCCCAGCGCATTGGTCTGGAACGCGATCATCGGGTTGCCGGTGCGCTCCAGTACCACGGGGTTGCCCCACCCTTCCAGCGTGCGCCACAGCTTCGATTTGCGCAGGGCCAGTTCCTTGATGCCGTCCGGGTCAATCCCCGCCCAAGTCATCGCAGCGATTCGGAGCTTGACGATGCAGCCGCCGTCGCGGCGGTACTCGTTGAGCGCCTTCGTGGCGAGGTTGATGTTGCGGTTCTGCTCGGACGTGATCGACAGCAGGCTGGCGAAGATGGACTTGAATGCCATAACCGACATGCCGTCCGATTCCAGCATGAAGCTGATCGAATACGGCAGGGCGCGGGTCACGCCGTTTTCCCGCGTCTCGGCTCGGTTGAGGCTGTTGAACAGGGTGTTGAAGTATTGCGGCTCGCGGGGCGGCACGGCCACCATGAGCGGCGCATACACCCGGCTGCCTACGCGCACGGTGTTGGAATCCGGCAGGTTCTCGCTGCCGTTCTTCCCGATCTCGGCGGTGGCCGTCATGATCTGGCGCGGTAGCGGCGGATAGAGCAATTCCGACATGTCTTCGATGTCGCCATTGCTCTTCCAGCGGAAAGGAATCTTGGTGCCGGGGATGGCCGCCTTCCAGTCGTCCGTGGTCAGGTCGGGATACACGCTGCGGCGCACGGAGCGCAGGGCTTCATCCACGTCGAGCACATCGACCGAGCAGCCGAACTCGGGGGATGACAGGTCATCGGTGATCTTCGAGACGAAGGAGAGGTGGCGGTCGCGCAGGTAGGAGATCGGGCGCAGCAGGTTCTGTGCGTCCGATGTCGCGGGCCAGTTGCTTTCCTTGCGGAACTCATTGGTCGCTTGAGTGGCGAGCTTGGCTTCCACCGTGTCCAGCAGCGCCGGGCGCGACCAGAAGACCAGATAGCAGTCCTCGTCGTACACGTACTGGCTGTATTTCTCGACCGACTCGTCGATCAGATCGTGAATGCCAAGGCTCAGGCGATCCGCCGTGGAGCGTTGCTGGATTGCGTTCCGCTCCAAAGCGCCTCGCGCATCGAGGTCGCGGCGGAAGACCACCTGCAACTGGTGGCCACGGTTCTTGAAATAGACCGAGAACGAGCCGTCGAGCAGTTGGATCAGGCGCTCGAACTGTTCGCGGCCCAGAACTGACTTGGTGCCATTGAAGCGCACGATGCTCGCCAGCGAGCCATCCTGCGCCACGATTGCGCGACCACCGTCGATGGTTTCGAGGTCGCAATAGTCTTCCACGTCCGTCTTGAGCAAGCCGATGACATGGAGCAAAACCGCTTCGAGTTTACCGCTCATTTTCCGTGACTCCTTCTTGAACCGCTTTTACCGTTTCTGCAATCAACTGATTCACCTGCGCCATTTTTTCGGCGTCGCTGATGTCATCGCGCAGGATCATCTCGTCCAGTTTCAGCACCGCCTTGTAGTTGCTTCGGGTGCGGAAGAAACCTTCGATGTTGAAGAGCTTTTTGCTTTCTTCTTCTGTTTCAGGCGTCATGCCATCGCCCTCTCCATTGCTGCCGCCTCGGCCAACTTGCTGGCCGGAGGCATAAGCCCGATGTCGGTTGCAATGTCCAAGGTGCGGCGCAGCCCGTTCTCCGGGTAGCGCAGCACCACGTTGCCGACGCCGTAGCTCATCACGTTGAGTCCGCGCCCGTAGAGCTTCTGCGCATAGTCGAACATCGCCATGCGATCTGCTGCGCGGAGCCATGCCGCCGCCGCTGTGTAGCGGCTCACATCGCCCTTGTAATGCTGCTTGTTGGTCATCGCCGTCCAGATTTGCTCGGCGATCAAGCCGTAGGTGAAGGACAGTTCGTCCAGTGGGCCTTCCGGCAGCAGCTTGGCCTGCGGCAACGGCGCAGCGGGGTTCTTGCATATCAACGCCGCGCTGACCGCCACATCGCCGTACTGGCGCACCACACGCCACTCGATGTCGGTCAGCCACTCCCGCACATCGCGGGAGCCGCTGCCCCACGACAGCACCTCGGCAATCATCGGCTTGACGTTGCTCACGGTGCATTTCACGAGGAACGGCGTATTGATGCTCTCAAGCCACTTGTCATTGCGATCAGGCGCGACCGCTTTTTCCAGTTCCCAGCCGGTATCCGTGGGAACTGGCGTTGCCAGCACCTCGCGAGCATGGCGCAGGCGGTTGCGGCGCACGGTCACGGTCGGGAGGCCAGCGCCGTAGTTCGTCGCGTGGATCACGCTGACGGACGGGTGGTCGGCCACAGCGTCGAAGTGGCTGTAGAACATGTCCGGCAGGGCGCTGCGCGGAGCACCCATCGCTATCGCGAAATCCTCATTGAGACGCTTGCTCTTCGGATGCACCTCGTACCGCGATTTGGCGACAGCAACTGTGCGCTGCGCGATGGCTGCAATGGTCGAGACAGTGATGTCAGGAGAGACGTTGTTGAGGTCAATCCCCAGTTCGGCGACAAGCTGATTGAACAGCGTGCGCAGCCAGCCCTCGTTGCGGAAGTTCGGATGGCGTTGCAGACCGGCGCGATAGAAGTTGTTGTAGGTCAGGTTGGTGAGCCACAGAACGTCACTCGGCAGATCGTGGATCGACTGCACGCGCCGCGCTTGTCCGCCGCCAATCGACGCCCACGCGCTGTCGAGCGACACCACTGTACGGTCGCTGGCGACGATGTTGTTGTTCGGATCGAAAAGGATGGCTCCAACACGCATACCAGTGCCCTCACATGAGCAACTGGCGCGTCAGGGGCGGCCAGCTTTCCGGGAGAAAGAGAGCGCGGTTGTTGGCCGCGTAGTATTCGAGTTGCCCAGCGTGGAAAGCCTCTTTGGAGGCGACCAGCCGCAGAGGGGCGAACAACTCGGCCCGCTTCGCGTAGATGTCGTCAGGGCATGTCGAGAGGGTTTCTGCCAAGGCGTAGGGGTTGCTGATGTCCACCCCGTAAAGCGCCTTGAGGGTGTCACATCCGCGAAACTGGAAGATCGCGAACAGGCTTTTCAGCTTGTCGCGCACTGCCGCGTCGGCGACATATTCGGCTACGTGAATGGCGCGGACGAGGTTGTTGACCTCGGTCTGGGTCAGTTCCGGGATGGCGGCAATGAAACCGCCGTTGCGCATCGCGCACATCCCAAGGTGATGTACCTGATGGCACAGATTGCAGACCGTCAGGAGATTCTGCGGGTCGTTGTTCTGGTGGTTGTCGTCGAGGTGGTGAACCTCTTGGTACTTGGCTGCCTTGAAGCCGCAGAAGCGGCAGGTGTAATTGTCCCGTTGCAGCACCTCGGTGCGCACCGGGGTGAATCCGGCGTCCGCGACATCAGCGTGCTCATCGTCCTTGCGCCAGAGCTTGCGCTTGACGCCGAAGACAGGCTGGTTTGCGGCCCGATTCAGGTGCCCGAGCATCAGCGACGGCGGCACGGCGGCCTGCCCTGTTGCTCCGGTGGTTTGAGGTGTTTGGCGCATCCCCGTTCCGTTCCTGTGCGTTTAAGAAAAAGGGCGGAGTGGAAAACCACCCCGCCCGTTGGTGGTTGCTGCGACGCTTGCCGTTTCGCGGCTTAGGAGCCGATAACGGTGTTGCGCATGATCCACATCACGGTGCCGACACCGGCCATCAGGCCGCCGATGAAAAGACCGACGATGGCGGACATGGGCTTCTCGCGCTCGTCCTTGGAGGCTTTCCAGAGGGTGTAGAGGGAGATCGCCACGACCACGAAGCCGCCGATGCTGACCAGAGAGATCAGCAGCGTCGCGCCTTCCTGCGCGGTGTTGTCGATGTTCTCGGCGATGTTCGAGAAGGTCTTGCCGCCTGCGGTGTCTTGCGTCAGGTCGGTCTTGCTGATTGCGAAGGCCGAGGGAGCCGCGATGACGCCCATCATCAGCATGGTCAGACGCATGACGATGTTGTTGTAAGCGGACTTGAGGGTTTGCAGTGCTTTCATTTGAGATTTCTCCGGTTGAATTGAGAGTGAAGGTTGCGCCAAAACTGGGTGCTGCCGGTCAACTGAACGGCGTGAACAATCCGATGAGGTTGAAGCCAATGGTGTTGTTGAGCAGGTCACTGAACCACTTGAAGTTCCATGCCAACACACCGCCAATGATCCAGCCGAAGGCGTGTCCAAGCCCCGCCTGCCCTTGCTGGTTGTAGTACCGATTTACCGTGAGCCATCCCTTGACCATCGCGATGAACCCGACCACCTGCATGATCCCGAGCAGGGCCAGCGTGGCGACCTGAGCTTTCTCGGCCAGCCCGCCGCTGCTCGTGTACGAGAGCACATCAGCAGTCACGCGGCTGTTCGCGTAATCCCCGGTCAGGGTGCGCGACAGAATGCCGACCAGTTCCAGTGTGCCCATCGCGAGCAGGATGGAACCAACGAACATAGAGATCAGCGCGGAGCCAACGGAAAACCGCTGCCGTCCGGCCACATATTTCATTGCGTTGTCATGTGTAACCCCCCAGATTTCGATCAATGAAGTGGCGACAAGGTAAAGCCCCATGAGAGCCGCGATGCCTTGAAGCATCATGATGATTGGCGGAATGACGCCTCCGACATTCACCAAGACTTCCATGAGGTCTGGAAAACTGCTGCTTGTGGGCATCGCTCGTGCTCCCCTGCTTTTCGACGAATTAGCGCGTTGCGCTCGTAATGACGATGCCCGATTCGTTATCCACGGCGCGGACGACCAGCGGCTTTTTCACCGGAGGCAGCGTCTCGCCCACGGAAACGCTGTCCTCGTGCTCGCCAGCGGCGATCCAAGCACGCTTGCCGACAGTGGCCTGCACCTTGTAGCCGGAGTTGGCCGGAAGCGGCGTAGCCCCTTTCTCAAGCTGCTTTACCGGGGAGGTGCGTGGCTTGCGCTCGGGTTTGATGACCTGCACGCCCGTGGGACGGCGGCTGTTCTCAATCGCAGCAACGCGCTGATCCAGTGCGTTCAGCCCGATGGCGATACCGTCAAGCCGCTGCATGACGGCCTGATTCTGCTGTTGCAGCGCCTGCTGCATTGCCTGAGACTGCTGCGCAGACATTTCGCGGGCTGCGGCAGAGGCTTCCTGCTCGCGACGAAGCTGCTCGGCCAGAATGTCCGGCTGCTGCGGCTGGAACTGCGTCTGGTGACGCTGAGTGACCACCGTGCTGCCGGGCTTCGGCCCGGAAGTTGCCTTGATGATGACCACGGCGAGGATGATGACGACAACGAGCGAACCGCCGAAGATCGCCATCAGTTTGCCAAAAGACATGTTCTTCATGCTGTTCTCCTTACTTTTGCTCATGCACGTCCTGCATGAAGAACAGGCCAAAGCCCTTCTGCGCAGGGGTTGAGTAGGTGGTCGGACGGTTGAAGCCGCGACGGATTTCCTGCGCCATCGCCTGCCCCATCTCGCCCACTGCCATGCCGATAACTTGCTTGTTCGTCGGCTCGGTAGTGGTGGTGCTCACAGTGCCGCCGGGGCTGATGACGGTGGTTCCAACCGGGGTCGAGTAGGCCCGGCCATAGCCTGAGAGCAGCGACGCCACGGCGAGCGACGTGTAACGCTCGAAGGTGTGATGGTCGATGTCATCCGCCACGCCCTGCTTGGCGTCTTCCTCGCGCAGCGCGACCGCGTTAATGCGCATCGTCGGGCGGCCATCCTGCGGGGCCATCGTCGAGAATTTCAGACGGATGTTGTTCGGGCCTTGCTCGACACGACCGATGATCTTGGCACCGTCCCACTTGCCGCCACGAATGGTCGCGAGCACGTCGCCGCCATCGTCGGTGTTCACCTCGGAGTCGAGTGTGGCGTACATCATGTTGCCGGTCTTGATGAGCAGCTTGGCGCTCGGGTCGCCAAGCGTGTCCGGGGCTGTGCGCGTCATCCCCGGCAAGGGGCCGGTGGCAGTACCGGCTCCGGCACCACCCTGACCGCCGCCGTTGTTGCGGTTCACCGGGTAATAGCTGACGGTCGAGTACGATCCTTGCGCATTCAGGCCGCCCTGCCCTGCCTCGCCAAACAGCGACTGCGCTTGTTTCAGCACTTGCTCTTTCATCGCAGCGACATACTTGTCGCGCTCTGCCTGCGCCTGCTTCAACTCCTGCTCCAGACGCTGCCGTGCCTGCTGCTCGGCTTGAGCGTTCTGCTGGGCGTTCTGGCCTTGGCCTTGATACTGAGTGCCCTGCGGCGCAGCCCCTGCCTGATTGGCAGTGGCCTGCCCGGTCGGCACGGTGATGTTGACCGGCGCAGCAGCGCCACCCTGCGGTGACGGCGGGTTGTTGCTGCCGGTCTGGATCGGCACGTTGAACTGTGCCGTGCCGGACGGCAACGGCTGGCTGGCGTTGTTGACGATGTTCGTGTCGAAGCCCGGCTGGTAGGTCTGGCCGCGAGCGGCGGCCTCCTGAGCCTCCAGAGCCGCACGCTGGGCGCGACGCTCGGCTTCCTGCTTGGATACCGCGCCGACTTCCACGCCCGGCTGCGGAGCATTCGGCACATCGACTTCGGACTGAGCCGCGACTTCCGTGGGCTTGCTGGTCAGGCCGCGATAGCCGAGCGCAACGCCGCCGATCACGACCACGGCGACGACAATCAACGAGATTTTGCCGACGCCGTGGCCGAACACGGCGTTGAAGTTGCGCTTCATCTCGTCCGACTTGCTGCGCTTCGGCGCAGGTTTCGGTTGGGCTTGGGCTTCACCTTGACCGCCCTGCCCCTGCTCTTGGTTTACGCCTTCTGCCTCGAAGCCAGCGCCGCCCACGATTTCATCGCTGGGCTGCGGGTTCTGAGGGGTGTTCTGCTCGCTCATGTGCTGCCCCTTTACTCGATGAACACGGTGACGGCCTGACCGCCCGTGGTGAATGTGACGCTGCTATGCAGTCCCGCATAGCGATACACCGAAACCCCGGACGTGCTGCGAGCGGCAGACATGTAGGCCGGATATTGCGCATCGGCCTTGGCGCGGACATACAGGTTGTCGCGGTACAGCCATGCTTCGGTGCCTTCAAGCCCCGTGACCTTCAAGCGCCGCGCTTCCTTCGGCGGCACGCCGTCAAGGAAGTAACTCAGGGCGCTGTCGATGGACGGGAGAGTGCTCACCGCTACGGTGTCGATGGCGTCGGGATTGCGGCCCGGCACCTTCGCATCGACGCGCATATCCACTTCCTGCTGTGCGCTGGTGAGCACGAAGATCACCGGAGTGGACAGACCGCGCAGTGTCACCGTGACGTTGCCGTAGGCGGCTGGGGCCAACGGCTCGATGGTGAGTACATTCGTGGGCTGCTGCTGCGCAGCACCCTGCTGACCCTGACGACCGTCGCTGAAAAGCTGCCGGTTCATCGACACGTTCTCGATGAACCACGGCTGGCCGGATACATCGGAGAAGACGATGGAGGTCTGCTGGCCTCGGGTCAGTCGCAGAGCCGGAGGGCTGACACCGGGATCGAGACTTACGAACATCGTGCGAGTGATCGGCTTGGCCGGAGAGACATACGGAATCGCCTTCTGGCGTTCGCGTTCGAGGTAAATGCGCTTGAGCCGGTCGAACTGCTCCGGCGTCAGTTGCAGGTCTTCGATGTCTCCAATCACGCCCTCGACCACTTCGGTCGGGCGCGGGTACACAACTTGAGGCGGCGGCTCGGCGACTTGTTGGCCGAGTCCGCTTCGCGGTTGCTGCTGTCCCTGTTGCTGCTCAGCCGCGAAGGCAGAAGATGCGATCACGCCGAGCAGCACAGATGCGATCAATGTTTTTCTTTGGAACATGGGCGATCACTTCCTAGCGACATACGGGGCCAACGAGATCGAATCAACGGCAATGCCCTTGAGGTTCGTGGCCGACGCGGGGGTTTGAACGATGGTGACGCCCGCCAAGAAGTCTTGACGGGTTCTCGGTTGCTGGTCGCCACCGGAATAGAACTCGATGGCGACGGGCACTTGCACGACCCAGTAGCGTTGGAGGCCGCGACGCCCTTCTTCTTCAAGCTGGGGCACCTTGGTCGCCATCGCACGCAGGATCAGTCGGCCCTTGAGCACGCGCTCAAGGTTGCCGGACTCGTCGAGCGACCGCAGGAACGCTTTGCGGCCATCGTCCGTGAACCACTTGGCCGCAGTCGCATTCAGCGCCTCGCGGTAGTTCACATAGTCATAGGAGTAGGCATTCACCACGGCGTCCTTCGCGTAGTCAGCCAGCGTTGCCGGGGTCACGCGGGGGTCGGATTCCGTGGAGACTTCACAGATGGCGCGATTGTCCGTGGTCGGGATGTAACGGTACTTCGGATACCACGCGATCCCGGCGCTGACTGTCACGAAGAAAGTTGCACTCAGGACGCCTACAGCAGTCCAGACCCGCAGGTTGCGGCCCTTGAGCGCCTTGTTCTCTTGTTGCAGGCGAGCGACTTCACGGAGGACGGCTGCGCCCTCCCCCGGACTCATGTCGTTCGCGAGTTGATCCAGCTTCGCTTCATCAAGCTCGGCGGACGGGCTTGCGCTGGGTTGCTTCGCTGAGGGCTTGCCCTGCGCTTCCTTATTGGACATTGATGATCTCTCCAGTTTTGCCGTTGAAAACGCAGGTCATGTCTGTGCCGTCATAGAAAATCACGTTCTCGAAGTTGGTCTGGGTGAAGAGCCAGACCGCCCCGGCGAGGATTCCCACGAGCAGCACAAAAACCAGCACCTCTCCTACAGAGGCGATGCGCGACAGGATGGCTTGGTAGCGGCGCAAGGCCCGCACATCAACCTCCGCATCGTGCTTCCCCCAAGATGATGTTGCCAATTCGTGTGCTTCCATATCGCGCTCCGCGTGCAGTATTTTAATCATAACTCAAAAATGCGCAACACCGCGATTTTGACATTTGCGCAGAGTGAGTGCAACGGGAACGTGGTTTTTATCATGCCTTCCCTGCTGCTGCGAGGTCTGAGTCCGGTGACGCAAGCTGCTTGTGAAATGACCGTCGCAGCGTGCGAGCTGGCCCGGCAAGCAAACATCATGAGTGTGTCAAGAGTATGGTAACACATTGCTGTCACTGTGCTAACAGTGTGTAAGCTGTGTGGTGCAATTTGCGGGAAAAATGTGGTGACACTGTGGCTATACGATGTGCGCAATGTGGCGCTATGGTGGTGACAGTGTGGTTAGATGGTGGCGGAATGGTGGTTGTTGCCTTGCTTCGATCCGAGCATGGCGTTCGCTTACCGGGGATCATGCGATGTGTGTGCGAAGACGCACATTTTTCTAACCGTCCGCGATTCAGTTCCGATGCTTCGCTTGACGCACATTTGGCGGAGTGGTAGGCGCGTGGTTTCTGGCGGTCACTATGACGGCGGCGATCCGCATCACGCGGATCGCCGAATGCACCAATCGCCCTCTGGTTGGGCGGTGTTAGTGTTTCATCGCAGTTCGCTGGGGTTCTGGCCGTTGCTGTTGCGGTTCCACTCGGCTGCCGCATCCAGAAGGCGCTGGCCGGGGGTTGCAAGATCGCGGTTCGCGTTCCTTTCAGGTACTGCTGCAACCGACTCGGGGGATGGGCGAAACGACACCTTCATCCACCCGCTCAGTTTTTTTCCGTAATGACTCTTCGCGGTGGCCGTGCTGCTGTGCCCGAACATGGCGGCGATCTCCCGGTCGGACAGGCCCGAGTGCTTCGCATTGGCGACTGCTTGGTGTCGCGTGCTGTAGGTTGTCGGCAGTTGATTCTTTGGGTGCCCCATCCGTTTCAGTGCGTGGGTCATCGTCTGCTGCAAGGGCTTGAAGAACGCCTTGGCGATGGCGCTTCGTGGTGTGTCAGCCGCGAACTTCGATGCGAAGCTCTGCGCGATCTCGCGGAAGTGCATCAGTGCTGCCAAATCACTGTCGCTGATCCCATGCAGGAGGATTTCCCGGTGATCGCCGTTGCCGCGTCCGTGGGTTGTCTTTGCGTTCTCGACGCGCAATGCGATGGTTGATTGCACTCTCCCCGCACCCGTTCGGCTGTAGTGCCCCTCCTTCTCGCGGTGCAAGTAGTTCATGAATTCCGCCCCGAACCACTCTGCCGGGCGCAAGCCTACAAGCAGGTTGGCGCGGAGAAAGGCGACCAGTGTCCCGGCGTGCTTGGCCTGCGGGGTGTTTGCCGCGTACTCCGAGAGGCTTTCCAGCGTCGCCTTCGGGAAGAACTTGAGCTTGGTGCTTGATGTTTTCTCGGTTCGCGTTGGTAGCTCTCGGGTCGGCAGTTCCCGGATCGTCTTGTAAGCAGCTTCGTACTCGCTCAGGTTTCCGCCCTGAGCGAGTACGTTCTGCGCTTCCTCTGCGATCCAGAAGATCGCAGCCGCCTTCAAGGAACGGGCGGTTGACTGGGCTACTCGCTTCTTGGCGACAAGCTCTTGCAGGTGAGAAACAAGGCTGGCCGGGGTTAGAGCGCCCCGTCCAGCCTTCTCGATCTGGTTCGCGATCATCCCCATCTTGCGGGCGTAGTCTTCTCGCGTGCGCTGGGCCAATCCTTCGCCGACACCATCTTCGGTGTTGATGCGTTCGATCAGTGAGTCCGAGGCGCGAGCGCCGTCGATTCGTGTTGTTGCCATAACCTTTTCTCCTATGCGGGCAAATGTGCTATCTGCCCACAATCCTTACCACTTTGTTGCCACATTCCTCGCCAACCGCATTCCGTGACCAAGCCCGTCCGGGCGCGGGCCTGTGGCCCCAACTCGCGGCTGTGCCGCCAAGCCGTTATCAGTTCCTGCGGTCTTGCTCGGCTGTGCCGACAAATCCGTTCCCAACTCTGCAAGATGCCCTCAAGCAGCTTTAGATGATCGCAATAGCCGTTGGCTGGTCACATGCCCCGTTACTCCCTACACCGGCTTGCGTGCATCCATGATGTGCGGCACGTACATGCCGCACATGTTTTGTTTGGGCGCATGAAAGAACACGCGATGTCAAGTATAAACCTGCGTGCCTTCCGCGTCATCTAAACGTACATTCCAACAAGGCATGACGTTAGCAGACGATTTGCACTGTACATGTCGCGCCCAAATGTGATGCGGGAGTAACGGGGCATAAGCCTGCGTGTGACCAATGTAGGAACCGGCAAATAGCCTAAACTGCCGCGCCGGTTCCGGGGGCTGTGCGATCAGCGATGGGGGGTGTGAGGGCAACCGCCCGGTGTCGGGCGGCTCTAACGCAGCGTGGCGTCAGTGTGGTGATATGGTGGCGACATTGTGATTATTGTGTGGCGGCATGGTGTTAGATATGGTGGCGACATGGTGTTACATTAGGCAGGGAATGTGTAATCTGTTTCGGTGAAGTGTGCTAATAATGTGGCTGGTAATGTGGCGACAGTGTGCTAAGATTGTGGCGCATGGCGAGCGCCCAACTGCCGTGAAGCGGCCAAAGTGCTATGGCATGGAGTGTGGGAACAGTGTGCAACGATTGTGGTAAGATGGTGGCACGCTGCTGCGAATCAGGTATGATCGCATTTGCTCGTGGCAGTGAGCGGGCGAGGCCGCCATGCAGGCGCAAGGTGGCAGAGCGTGGCGGTGCTGTCAAAAACGGCTTAGCATCGCTGTTCTGTAGTGTTGTGCAGAAACCAGACGTTTGGAGTTCTTAACATGAAAGGTAAAGCAAAGATGGGTTCGATCACGAAGAAAGGTCTTGTGCTGGCTCTGGCTGCGGTAGCTCTTGCGGGCTGCGCGACCTCGCCGGTTCCGACCACCAAGGACACGGAGGCGTTTGCCAGTCGGCTGATCGCGGACAAGGTGGCGGTGGCCGCTGATGCCCAGCGCGAATACGTCGCACTGGTCAACGAAGACAAGTCGGTGCTCTCCCGTAAGCAGGCGGCGATGGAGACGGACGAAGTGGATGTCGATTACATCGGCAAGCCGCAGGAACTGTTGCAGACCTTCGCCTACCGCTACGGCTATCGCTACATCGAGAGCGGCAAGCGGGTCGATCTGCGCACCATCAACGTGCGGGTGCAGAAGACGCCGCCCATCGAGGTGCTGCGCAATATTGGCTATCAGGTGGATGCGGCTGCGGATGTCGTGCTCGACAAGAATGCCAAGACCCTGCGCCTGATCTACAAGAACCTGCCTGCCAACAAGGGGTAAGACTATGGCTATGGACATGCCCCCGATGACGCTCGAAGAGGCGCAGCGCCTCTACGACCGTCCGGCATACGTGCAGTCGGCGGGGTCGCAAGATGCGGCAACGCTCACCGACGCGATGAAAGCCCAGAAGAACGAGGCTGCCAAGGCGCGATCTCAGGCGATTCTCGACACCGCCCTCGGGCTGGGCGTGAAGGCCGGGATGGCGTGGCAACTGCGCAACATCGACGAGGCCGTCAAGCGTCGTCAGCGTGAGTTCGATACCGTTTACGACTTCGGTCATCTGATGATTCAGGATCGCGTCGTTCCCCCCGTCATCACGGAGGCACGCGATCTCTACAACCAAGACGGCGACTACGCTCTGCGCCTGTCGGGTGCTTACTACAAGATCGAGTACCAAGCCCGTTTCTCTTCTGTCGCTCCCAACTGGCGGGAGTATCTGACGTTTCCAAAGCCTGATGTGGATCGAGCCGCCCTGATGGCGGCATTGCTGCCTCGTGACTCCGAGGAAAAGCGCGTCTGGGAACTGGCTGTCGCTGATGGATGGAAGCAGGGGGTCGAGCAAGCCAACCTGATGCTCCAGTACGGACTGGACAGGATGAACCGGGATTACACCGGAATGCTGCGCTTCCACTCCTTCGTGATGCAAGGCAAGTTGACCATGCCTGCCATTGCAAGCGAGTCCATCGCCGTGACCCACAACGGACAGACGATGGCGGTAGATGAAACCCTGCTGCGCATCACGACCCTGCCGGAGTTCAACGGGAAGATGGCGAATTGGACGAGTGCCATCAAGTCGTCCTCCTACGCGGCTCCCACGGTGCAGGTTGCTGTCCCGCTGCCGACGCCGAAGGCTGAGCCGGAGAAGGGTGCGATCACGTACCCGGCACCGTCTCCGGCCTCCGAGGTGAAGTCCTTGCTGGACGCCGAGAGGAAAGAGTAGATGCAACAGGATGCTCATGATGCACTCAGCGTCGTGCCGGGTGCTTTGCTGCCACGGGCAAAGCACCTCACGAGCTACAAAGACCCGTTCCGGTTCGACAATCCCGCGATGTTCAAGGCGCTGATGCTGGAATCGCTCATGCACAACGCGAGCGACATCTTCATCCAGCCCGGCCTGCCGATTTGTGCCCGCATCAACGGCACGATGATGGCGCTAACGAACCGTCCCCTTGACGATGGGGAGGTCAAGCACATCCTCAAGTGGGCTGCCGGACGAGACACTGCCGAAACCGACATCGTGTCAGGCAGGGCAGTGAACGCCCGCTACGAGCTTTTCGACCCCGAGCAGAAGGATGCACGCGGGGCGCGAATCCGCTACGGCTACCGGGTGAATGCGTCGCCTATCCAGTGCTGGGGTGGTACTTCGGCCCAGATTGTCATGCGGGCGATCCCGACCGATCCACCGAAGTACCACGAGCTTGGGCTGAGCGAGGATATTGTGAGAGCGGCCACGCCGCGAGACGGGATTGTCTATGTCGCAGGCGCAACCGGCTCAGGCAAGACCACGACCTTTGCGGCCATCATCAGGTACATCCTTGAGAACGAAACGCCGATCTCGGGCAATCTGATTACGCACGAAGAGCCTATCGAATTCACATTCGAGTCGGTGCAAAGCCGCCACTCGATCATCGTGCAGTCTCAAGTCCCCACTCATTTCGAGAACTTCTACGTCGCGAACCGCGAGGGGATGCGCCGCAAGCCGGGCCTCATCATGATCGGTGAAATGCGCGACGAAGAGACGATTCGCGCCTCTATCGAGGCGTCGCTGACGGGGCACCCGGTCTTCGGCACTGTTCACGCCATCAACGTCGCTGCGGTGATGCGCCGTTTGATCTCCCGTTTCCCCGAAAACGAACGCGCCACCGCGATTTTCGACATCGTGGAAACCGCCCGCTTCATCATGGCTCAGCGGCTGGTCAAGGGCACTAACGGCAAGCTGCTCGCCGCCCGCGAGTACCTCATCTTCGACGAAGAGTCTCGCGAGGCGCTGATCGAGCTTGACCAGATGGGCAAAGTCACCAGCAGGATCAAGGAGCTTGTCGAGGAAAAAGGGCATTCGTTCAGGAAGGAGGCGTTGCGTCTACGCGAGGCCGGGCTGATCGACGATCACGTCGCCCGCGACCTGATGCACACCTGAATGTGGCGACATTGTGCTATAGATTGTGTCATAATTGTGGTTACACTGTGGCGCAATGATGGCAAGAGTGGTAAGATTGTGGCACCAAGGTGGTAGAGATGGTGCTAACAAGGTGTGCTGCATTGTGGTAACATGGTGGCACTGGTTAAATTCCTTTCTGGAGGTTGATTTATGGCAACGGGTCGATACCACTGGAGCAACTGCGCCCCTCCGGCGCGGTTCTTCAAGATCAATGCGGCGGCGAGCTTGCCGTGGCTGGGCGTCATCCTGCATCCGAGTTGGATGACCTTCTATGTCGCCTTGGTGGTGACGGCCATTCTTCTGTACGTCGAGATCGTCAAGAAGATGTCCGTCACGGCCTTCATGCGAGCGATCAATGTCTGGCTGACGGGTCGCGTGAAGTCCACGAAGAATCTCATCAAAGAACTCGCCAGATAAGAACATGAAAGGGAAAAAAGGTATGAGCAAGCCGATCTACGTGGGCGTCGATGACGGCCACTACGCAATCAAAGTCGTCACCGAGTCCGGTGGCATGTTCACGATCCCGTCGCGTGCTCGCAGCGGACGGCATCTGATCTCGTGGCAGGAGCAGGAAGAAAACGGTGGTTTCTACCAGACCGAGGAAGGCGGTGCCTACACGGTCAATGAGCACCTGCAAAACTACGAGGACACCCGCTTCAAGGAATACCCGAAGTCGGCACTCAACCGGGTTCTGGTGCATCACGCGCTGCGCCAAGCCGGTTTCGGCGGCAAGAATGTCGTGATCGCGACGGGCCTGCCCGTTTCCTACTACTACCTTGCGAATGGCCGCAAGGATGACGCGCTGATCGCCGCCAAAGTGGCGAATCTCACGAGGGCGGTTACGTGCGGCACCAAGCCGGTCGCCAACATCGTGCGCAACATGGTGGCAACCGAGGCAATCGCCGCGTACTTCGATCAACTGATGGACATGGAGGGCAACCCCACGCCGCAGTTCGACTCGCTGGGCGAGGCGGTCGTCGGCGTGATCGACATCGGTGGCAAGACCACCGACTGCGCAGTGGTGTATCCCGGTGGTGAGCAAGTAGATGCGGATCGCTCCGGGTCGAGCGATACCGGCGTCCTGTTGCTCAATGACGCTGTTGAATCGCGCCTGCGCTCGCTGTTCGACCTCGACAACGTGCCCCCTCGCATGGTCGAGGCTGCCATCAGCAAGGGCGTCGTCAAGATCGCGGGTGAAGAAAAGGATGTCCGCGATACCGTGTCCGCCGAGAAGGAGCGCCTTGCCGAGCAGATCATGTCGGGCGTTCGCACCAAGATCGGCACCGGCAAGGATTTGGACTTCGTGCTGTTCGTCGGCGGCGGTGCCATCGTGATGCGCGACCAGCTTTCGCGCCATTTCCCGCATTGCCGCTTCCCGGAGCGTCCCGAGTTCGCCAATGCGCGAGGCATGTTCAAGATCGCCAAGTACGTCTTCGGCGGCGAGGAATAAGCCATGCGTGCAAGGCGCTTCATCCTGCTGCTCGATCCCCGGTATTCCGTGGAGCGGGAGGCGCTGAACACCATCAAGGCGGCCCCGGAGGGGGAGGGGGCTGCCTTCCTGCGGGCGCTCATGCTGATCGGGTTTGGCGAGATCAAAAAAGACAAGTCCCGTGAGCAATCCGCCTCGGTGCCCGCCGATGAGGCGGGCCACGGGGCACCTGCACAGGAAAAGACGGACGATGAAACTGGAACGACTTGAAGTCCGGCTGCGCCCCAAGAACCCCGCTGAGCAAGAGCTTATCGAGGCTCTGGAGGCGCAAGACGGCATTTACGGCGGCAAGAACGAGTTGATGCGCGAGTGCCTTCGTCGTGGCTATACCGCGCTCAAGCAGAAGATGGAGAGCCTGTCCGGCACCGGAGATGAGGTGGCAACGCTCGATGCGTTGGCGCAGACCTTCGCGAGTGGTGAGTATGGCTACCGGGTCGTCAAGACCTATCTCGATGCCCGCAACCAAGCGAAAGCTGGATCGGACGGTCATCCTGCGGACAAGGTGGTTGCGGCTTCGGTTGTCGCAGACCCTGTGCAGACGGTGGCCGAGCCGCCATCGACTGCACCCGTTGCGCCGGAGGTGCAGCAACAGGCCGCGCAAGCGGCGCTTGATGCTGTGGTCGCCGATGTGGCTCCTGCGCAGGCTCCCCAGCAGTCGGAGCAGGCCGAGCAACCGGCTGCTCCGGTGCCCGCTGACGGCGCAGGCGAGGGTGCTCCCAAGCGTAAGGTGGACTGGTCGCGGATGCGTGGGCTGGCCGGTTCTGGCGGCGGCGAGGGTGGTGAGTCATGAGCAAGCAGGGCGGAGAAAAGACCTTCACTTGGGATGACCCGGCGATTCTGCTGGGCATCTTCGCGACGATCTACTTCGCCTGCTGGGCGGCATGGTATTTCGCGCATACCGAAATCTCGATGGCTTACACGTACATCCGGTACGTGCAGCTATGGCTGCTCAACGCCTTGGGCAGCGTCGTTGATCTGCCGGGTGTCACCACGGTGCGGAACTGGGTGCAGGAGATGTGCCAGCCGGACGGGCTGGTCAGTCTCTGCCACCGCGACTTCTCGACGGTGAAGTGGAAGGACATCAGCAACTCGTCCATCGCGATGAACGTGTTTTGCCTGATCCTGATGGTGGTGATGTGCGTGCGGATGTTCCTCCGCACGAACGCAACCCATCCGAAGCTCAACTTCACCAAGACCCATAACATCAAGAGCTTCGTCAAGGAGAACAAGCGGCTTTACCCGCATCTGCGCCTGTTCTCCGAGATCGACCTGATCTCTCAGCCGCTCGATCACCCGGTATTCGGGATGTCGCTTACTTCCCGCCAGTTCGCCTACCGCCACCGCCTCATCAGTGGCTGGAAGGAAGAAACGGATGGAAGCTGGACGCCCACCCTTGACCGGGAGAAGGCGTTGCAGGTTTTCCGGGTGCAACTCGGCAGGCACTGGACGAAATCGACCGAGTTGTCCACGAGTGAGACGCTATTGGTGGCAATAGCGATGCCGCGTGTCGCTGCAACCGATCCGTCCTTGGATGAGGCCAAGTTCAAGGATGCGATGAAGGACAGCGAAGACCTCTTGAAGTGGTGCTGGGATCAGTTCAAACCCCCGGCCCCTGCGAAGAAGAAGAAAGGCGAGGCCGAGGCCAGCCCGCTGGCTTGGTTGCAGCCGGAAATCGACCTTGAGTATCCGCGTTCGATCATCCTCAAGCACATCGGGCATCCCGCCGTGCAGGTGCTGATCGAGCAGCACGCCTACAACCGAACCATCATCTTCGCGCTCTTCATGCAGGCGCGGCGACTGGGCGTGCTCCAGCCTGCCGAGATGCGTTGGATGCGCTTCTTTGACCGCGAACTGTGGTACGTGCTGGAGACGATTGGCCGTCAGGCTGGCTTCGCCGAAGCCGCCGCCGTGCTTTCACACTACCTGTATGAGTCCAAGTCGGGCGCGGCGCTCGCTGAGCCTCAACTGGACAAGGCCATCAACGGACTCGAACTTGCCATGACCACCTTCAAATTCACCAGTGCCGACAAAGAGCGGTACGAAAAGGAGGGTGCGGTCGCCAAATTACCCTCATGACAGATGCAATCATCACAAGTTTTTGATGCAGGAATGCCGCCATTTGTTAGAATATGGTCGTAACAGATTCCTAACTAGGAAAGAAAAAACGATGACGAAAGGTAAACTTATAGCAGCTTCGGTGGCTGCTTTGCTGGCTTTGATCGGCGGAGTGTTCGCCGTTCAGGCCAGCCAAAGCACCACACAAAAAGCCGTCGAGGCAGGGCAGCAGATGCCAGCCGCAGCGCAGGGACTTGATCCTGCTGCGGTTGTTTCCCGGTACGGCAAGATCACGGATCGCCGTCCGGTTGGCGTCGGCGGCCTGACGGCGTGGACGGTTGAGAAGGGGGGCAGGAAGGTCGTGCTCTATACCACGGCAGACACCCAAGCCCTCTTCACGGGCGTGGTCTGGGATGCGGCGACGGGCCGCAACCTGTCCGATCAGTTTATTCCGGGGAATGCCACGGTCGCGGCGCAGCCGATGGCCGTCCCGCCCGTGGTTGCTGAGCAGCCGGGCGTGCGTGCCGCCGCCGCATTTGACGGCAAGTTCACCGGCACCATCCCTGAGTCCATGAAGACCGTGGATTCGCTTGCCGGGGTCAAAGAAGGGAAGGGCGGGATCGCCGATACGCTGTACATCATCGTCGATCCGCGCTGCCCGTACTGCCGCAAGGCGTACAACATCACCCGCGAGTACGTGAAGAAGGGATACACGATCAAGTGGATTCCAACCGTGGCGCTCGGCGATCCCGCCAATGGTCTGCCGCTGGCTGCCACGATCCTCCAGTCCAAGGACAAGGATGTGGTTGAACGTGTGCTGGGCAAGCACGAGCAGATCAGAACTCAGCCCACCAAGGAAACCGAAGAGGCGCTGCGTACCAGCCTTGCCTTCATGTTCGCCGCATTCGAGCAGAACGGCGGACAGCAGGCCGGTGTCCCGGTCGCGTTCTTCATCGACCGTCGCACAGGCAAGCCCCGCATGATGACCGGAGTCTCCGAGATGGTCGTGCTGGAAGACATCTTCGGGAAACTCTGAGGGGAACAACATGAAAGGTGATGCAATGGATAACTTCGCTCCCGAGCTTCGCATCTTCGGGAATGGCGATCAGCTTGTGGTCGCTTTCGATTCGCTGTCCGGGATGGATGTGAAGCGGGCCGCCCGCAGCATCCAGATTCCCGCCGCTTTCAAGCAGCTTTCGTTCGCGCTTGAAGGCTTCGACAAGGATTCCGCCACCGATGTCGGCGACCGCCGCACGGTCGTGGGCAAAATCAATCTTGTCACCACCGACGCAGGCGGGGAAACAGCGTCGCACGAACTCGCGGACTGCCAGTTCGTGCTGCCCGCCATCGGGAAGCCGAAGAATGGCGTGTTTCAGTTCGCTCCGGTGGAGCAGGTGGAATATGCCGTGCGTCAGGGCGTCTCGGACGCCCTCGTCGTCGCCCTCACGGACTTCTATGCCGTGCGTCCAGCAAGCGGCGATGCTGTTGCTGGGCATCAAGTCATCATGGCCCCAACGCGCAGCGGCATGGGCGCTACTCCGGCTGTGGCCGAGGCGTCCCGACGCCGCGCAGCGGCCAACGATGAACCCAAGGCGTTCCGCCGCAAGATGGCCCTCGCCATCGTCGGCGCACCGCTGCTGATCTGGTTCTTGGCGTGGGGTGGCTCCAAGGTGCTCACCCCGTCCTCACCGATTGAGGACGCGGTGGCACGAGCGATGGCGCAAGACCCTGCCTCGGTGGCCTCGCAGGTCGAACTGACCAAGCAGACCCTACAGCAGATGGGGCTTGACCCCGGTCAGAGCGGTGACATCGGATGTTTGGCTCCGCAGTGAAGAGAGAAGCCCCGGCCTTGACCGGGGATTTCTCGCTTATTCCTGTGGAAGAACGCTTGCAGTGGCGAGACGCGCTGTCTCGCCACCTGCTTAACCAAATGCGCTCACCGAGCGGGTTCCCTTTGCCGGGATGGAAGATTGAGGAACAGGTGGTGCCGATGAATTTGGCGGTAGCTGGGCTGCTGGAACAGGGTGTGACCGAGCCGCAAGCAATTGAAGAACGGTTTGGCTCAGAAGGAACCATCAGGAGCGATTATGCGAGCGGCAAGTGAATTAAGAGAAAGCAAAGCAAAAGGCACCCTCGGCAAGCAGATTCTGGTTTTTGCGCAGGGGTTTCGTTCCCTGCTTGTGCCGTCCCCCGAGGTGCTGGCGGAGACGGTTGTGATACTGCACCCTCTGGTCGCTTTGTCGGACAAGGTGCTGCCGTTGAAGTCCTACTTCAACATGGTGCAGCAGGTGCAGCGCACGACGCATCTTGCGTGGGCGCTCGCTCAGGCGCTGACCAAAGACCTTCCCGCTGGCACTCCGGCAGAGGCCAAGGCCAAGGCCGAGCGTGCCGCTGCGCTTGAGGTGGAGTTGCGGGCCAAGGGCGCGGTGTACCTCGCGGCGACTCTCGCCGAGGAAACCAAGAAGAGCACCCGCGTGACGGCGCAGGCGACCCCTGAGCAGCGGGCCGCCGTAGAGCGCGACCTGCTCCAGAAGCTCGATCAGGAAGCGCAGCGCCGCCTCTGTACGGAGGATGTCTTCATGGTTGCGTGCTCGTTCCTTGAGGTCGAGATCGCCAAGCAGGGATCGGTCTACTACCTCAAGGGCGAGTCGCCGGACTTCAAGGAAACGAAGAAGAACCGGAACCCGCTGAACCTCTCCGACGAAGTGGTGCTCAAGACGCTCTCCAGCGGCCTTGCACGGCCCGACGAAGAGCGTGGTGCGGTTGAGCGCGGGCAGATCGACAGCGGCTTCAATCACCTCGTCAGGCTCAACAAGCTGCATCTCACGATGACTGAGGTGGTGCGGTGGATCAAGGAAGGGGATCAGAAGAACACCCCTCGCCGCAAGATCGACGTGCGCAAGCACTTCGGCCTGTCGCACACCGACTATGAGCGGATCATGTCGATGGCTCGTCGCGAGGGGATGATCTCCTTCCGAAACCGGAAGAAAGACCCCTCCAACAGCTATGTGCTGCGGGCAAAGAATCATCAGCGCGTCGTCGAGTACGCCGAGAAGTTCGGCCACTCGCCGCAGAAGACCCTCAACAAGATTCTGGATGACTTCTTCGACCTGATTGAAAAGCGTCGTGAGAAGTCCACAGTGGGGAGTTGATATGGCAGGAAAGCAACAGAACGGCGGGGATGAAGGCCCGCAAATCAGCCCGGAAGAGCGAGCCAGAATTGCGAAGTCGGCGCGGCAGGTTGCTGCCTATGCCAACTTCCTGCGCTGGACGGCCAACTTCCGGCGCGACGAGGTGGTCAAGCACCCCAACCATGACCGCGTGATGCTCCTGTCGCCGATGCAGAGTGGCAGATTCTCTTTCGCCATCGAGGGCGACACCCTTCTGCTCGGCGTGCAGGACTTCGAGGCTGCTTGGATGGCTGCCATGCCATTCGATTGCGCCTATGTGTCCGACCGCCTGTACCTCTCAGTCGAGGGCGTGGCGTGCATGGACGCCAAGCTCCCGCCGCTCGCGCTGGGGATTTTTGTGGACGATCCGGTTAAGCGGGCAGCCATGTCCGCCGCTCGGTTCGTGCAGCCCACACGAGTTCATGTCCGCGACGGCAGGATCGCGGAAGTTGGCCGGGCCTTCGGCCTTGGGTTCCCTGTGAAGCAGGGCGATGTCATCAAACAGCTTGTCGTGGCAGCAAAGGAAAAGCTCCGGCAGCAGGATATGGGGAGGTTTTTCTGATGAGGACAGCAGGCGTACTACTGTTGACCGCCGCAAGTGCCTTGCTGGGCGGCTGCATCACCACGCAGACGATGCCGGACGGCAGCACCAAGGTGCGAATCACCAACGACCCGTCCGTCATCGCCAGCAGCCCGTTGGGCCGTCTGTTGCCCGGCTCTACAGAGACGAGCCAAGGCGTCGTCGGTGCAGATGGGGTTGTCTCTCTGATCCCGACGAAGCACCCGCTGCCTGACAGGGGGATGCTGTACCTGAATGGACAGTTCACCTACACCTGCATGACCGAGTTGATGTACGCGGCGAAGAGTGGAGCCAATCGGCTGCGCGAACGTCCAGACAACGAGTGTCGTCAGGAGTACCTGATCCGTCAGGGCGAACTCAAGCGGGCAGGGAAGCCGTATGACACTTCTGCGCCTGCCTTCGGGTCTAATACCGCCACAGAGGCCGCCTATTGGCAGAGCATCGTGGAGAGAAATATCGCAGCCCTGCGCGGCGCGAATCGCTTTGCGATCCGCTTCGCCAAGATCGCGAACGTCAGCAAGACGGGCGCGATCAGCGTGAGGCCGGGGTTTGGCGAGGCGCAAACCAACGACTACGTGAAAATGCTCCCGGTGCCCGTTGAGGTTCCGGTGGTTCTCGATGACGCAGCGTTCGCCTACCGTCTAAGCTCTGACCCGGACAAGCGCCGGACTGGGGGTGGTGATTGGATTGCCTGTGATGCCACATGGGAATTCCTGCGAACCGTGGATCACAACACCGGCTACAACTATGGCCGCTTCGAGGTGCAATTCAAGACGGTGCAGATGGGTTGTCGCGAGGCTCGACCCACAAAGCGGTGAGCGTCGCGTGACCAATAAAAAAGCCGCCCGAGGGCGGCTTTTTGCTGTCTGGCAGTCTGCCCTGTTAGGGCGCGGGCGAGTTCCAGTCGTCGTCTGCGCTCAGACCCACTTCGTCCATGCGGCGAGCGTTGGCGCTCTGGAGCCACTGCTGGTCAAGATTGACCTCTTGTGCGGCGTTCTCGATTGCCAGTTCGCGGGTGATGATCGCTTCCTCCAACTGAGCAACGAGCTGCGGCTGCGGCTCGCGGTACTCAGCAAGCAAGTTGCGCGACACGTCTGGGGGCAACTGGTTGATGGCAGAGCGCACCTCGCGACCGTAATCGGCCAGCACGGGCTGTTTCGCGATAACGATCTCGGCGCTCTGGGAAGGGAACACAGAGGCCGTCACGCTTTGGAATTGTTGGGCTGATGCCATGCTGTATCTCCTTACATGTCAAAGTCGTCGCTGCGGTCGAGTGTGTCGTACCGCGACAGGATTGCGTCGGCATCTGCTTCCAGATAGGCCGTCTCGGCGCTCTTGAGTGCCGTTCCGACAAACTCGCTCTCGGTGGTCATGGCAAGTGCCTGATCGCGCAACAGGGACTTGAGTTGCCGTCTGTCCTGTGTAGAGCCGGGCGTTTCCTCGATAGATCGGAACGCATCCATGTATTTGCCGTGCAGGGTCTGATGGGCCTGCGTGTTGCCCGCGCTCGCGTCATCAGCCAACTCCACCGTGGCTACCACGGCGGCGCTGATCGCGGTGAAGGTGCGTACTTCGGCCTCGCGGCTCTGCAACACGCGCTCGGTCTTGAGGACGTGCGGCGGAGTGCTGCGCATCCAGCCGGACTCCTGATCCGCCAGCGTCTCAATCGACAAGCGCAGCTTCTCGCCGTCTGCGCCTTCACGCAGCGCGGCCAGAGCCACGTTATCGAAGGTGATACCGGCATTGCCGGACGCTTCGATAGCCTTGGCTCGCATCATGGCGGCACCGATCACAAATCGGCTTGCTTCGCGTATTGATAGCTGCATGAGTATCACATCTCGGGAGCCGAGTTATCCTCGGCTCGACTCAATCGGGTTTCTAACAACGTCTTCACGTCCTCCAGTGCTTCGGCACCACCGGGCATCAGCCGGGTAGTGACGGAGCTTGCTATGTCCAACAGCACCCCATTCGGACTGTAGGGGTTGTCGATGAACAGGCGAGCATTGCCCGGCGTCATCGTGGTGTGGTCAAACATCTGCTGGATTTGGTCGGCATCCCGGCAGACTGGAACCAGAAAAGGCGCAAAACGCCCTTCATAGCACTCAACTATAGCATCGAAGACGTTTTGTTTCTCGCTGTTTAGAGCAATTTCCTCGATCTTCATGCGATTTCCGATATGTGCGGCTACGGCCAAGCGCACATCGGAATCCGGGTGCTCGACCAGAGGGGCAAGCACAGCCGGGCGGGTGCCCATGTTCACCGCAAGCGCACGCATGGCGTAAGCGTGCTGCGAACAATGCTCCACCAGTGCGAATTGGACTGCCTCGGGAATGTGTCGCTGTTGCGCAGCGGCAGTCGCCACTGCGCTAGAGTCCTTTCCCGCGATCAGCATTTCCACCTGCTCTTTGGCTGGAACGCCCCGGCTCTCGGCGTAAAAGAACTGGATGACCCTCCGCTGGTTGGCGTCGCTGAAATCAGCAAACCGGCGCTCCAGCGCCTCTTCCATGCGGTCGAAGGCGCTCTGCACGAGATCGTCCAGTCGCTTGCCTGCGTCTGCCACTGCGTCGATGTTCGCGTGCAGGACAACGCCGACGCGCTTCATGATGGGGCCAAGGCTTGCCCGCGTGGCAAGGAACTCCTGTGCTCTCAGAAACGACGGCTTCCTCTCCATGCGTCGCCTCCGTTCAGCTTGTCAGCAGCGTCGTCCCGGTGGCGTGAAGCACCGTAGATCGCACATCGGGGATAAAGACAATCACTTCCGCCTCGCCGTCGAGCGGGTAGTGAACCATGTCGGTTCCCGTGTCCTGTAGCTCTTTGGCGATGGCTGTGCCGATGGCTGTCAGGGCCAGCGGCGAGACGGAGCCGGGTCGTGTCATTGTGTCACTTACCCCGGCATCACTAGAATGCTTGCCCACATCATGCACATACAGCGTCTCAAGCGACACGCCGGGGAAGAGATCGGGGATGAGGAAAGTGGCGGAAGCCCTTGCTGGAAGGGCGCTGAGCGCATCGAAGGCACTTGTTAGGTCGTTCGCCGAGACTGCGCGGGCGAGATCGGCGGGGATGCGCTCTTGCACCCAGCTAACGGCCTTGTCAAAATTCTCGCGTAACATATTTTTGATTGTCCGGTAGTTTCTCGGTTAAAATCGCTTTAAGTTTATATCCTTGCCGTTTGATTGAAAAGGGGTGATCCACATGGCTCAAATGCCGTTTTCCCCGTGCGACGACGCCTCGGCCTGCACCGATGCGTCCGTTGACATGTTGCGGCGCATCTTCGGCGGGGTTGTCGATGCGTTAGTAACCGGGGCTGATCCTGACACCGTTGCTGCCAGCAGCAACATCCTTGCCACCATGTTCAGCTTCTTCAATAGTGGGATTCTCATTATTGGCAGCCTGATCGTCAGCTACGTCGCGGTCATGGGGACGCTGAATACTGCCAATGATGGCGAGGCAATGGGGCGCAACTGGTCGTCGCTTTGGACGCCCGTGCGGATCGTGGCCGGGGGCGCGGTGCTGCTCCCAACCACAAGCGGCTTTAGCTTCATCCAGCTTGTCGTGATGATGTTTGCACTGTGGGGTGTGGGCTTCGCCAATGGCACCTACAAGACCGGGATGGCGATGGGCATCCTTTCGCCGGACGGGGTAGTGCAGGGCGTCAACCAGCCCGGCACCTACTACGGGTTGCGCGACTTCGCTCGGCAATATCTTGCTGCCTCATACTGCGCTCGCGCAGCCAACAGCATCTATGCCGATGGCGGTGCCTCTCCCGAGGTGAAGGCCAACAGCACGCAAGACAAGCTCAAAACCACAGACGGGCGTACCGAATACACCTTCTACATCAAAGATCGCAACGCAACGACAAACCTTGCCGGGGGGGAGCCGTTCTGCGGCACTGTCAATGTCGCTCGCTACACCGCGCAGGCGATGTCCGATCCTACCGCCGCTGCGCTGGAGCAGCTTCGTGCTGCGGTGCAGGAGAAGAAGGTCATTGCTGCCACGGACATGATGGCCGAGCTTGAGAACTGGGTGAATACGTGGCCCTCGGACATCAATCAGCCGGGATGGGATGCCGTCGATTCCAACCAGTTCAACATCATCGTCAAGAAGTACGAGGAAAAGGTTGCCACAGACCTTGCGTCGTCTGTAACCGGCACTCAGGCGGGGGTTGATTCGGGCCTCACCTCATTTGCCAATTCGCTGACATCCGATGGCTGGTCTGCCGCAGGCGGCTGGTTCCAGCGCGTCGGCATGGTGCGCGGGCAAATTGCGAATGTGATGTCGGAGCCGGTCGGGTCGGTCACTGCGCCGTCCCTGTCGGCTCTTCCTGCCGATGCCCGCTCGACGCTTCTGTCGAACAGCGTCACCACTGTCACCGAGGCGATCAACAAGAAGTCCGAAGAAAAGGCCAGCTACGCAAGCTCGAACACGGCCAAGCCGGAAGACCTCGCCAGTCTGATCCCGAAGGATGCGCAGAGCGACATCAACCCCGGCTCGATCAAGGCCAACATGGATGCCAAGATGTCGTCCTTCGTCAATCGCACGATGCAGGACGTGGTTGAAATCGCGACCGGGGCCAATGGTTCCGGCACCACGCCATTGTGCGGAACTGCCGGACAGATGGGTGGCTCGCTCAATCGCATGAAGTGCGTCGGCGACTATCTCGCGGTCGCTCGCGCAGGCATTGCCGTCGCTGACGTTGCGATCAAGACGGCGGCTACCGCTTTGCGTGTCGTCGCTGGCACGCTGTCATCCGTCAAAGGCGTCGGCACCGGCCTCGATCTGGATAAGGTTGTGACGCCGATCTGGGATTGGGTGATCGAGGTTCCGGTCAAGCAGCTTGCCATGATGGCCTCGTACATCGAGCCTCTGGCCTTCTACTTCGGCGTCTTCCTGCCCAGCCTGCCGTACACGATTTTCATGATCGTGGTGGTTGGCTGGATTCTCGCGGTTCTCCAGTCGATCATTGCCGCGCCCCTGTGGGCGGTTATGCACATGACGCCTGACCGCACTTTCGTCGGAAGCCAGACGCAAGGCTACCTGCTCCTGCTGTCGCTGTTTGCCCGCCCGGCGCTGGCCGTGGTCGGCCTGTTCGCCGCTGTCCTCGTTTCCGACCCCATCATCGACTACATCGCCAAGGGCTTCTTCGCCATGCGAGGTGCGGTTGTGTCCTCGACGGGAACGGTTGGCGCGATTGCCGAATTCCTGACCTTTGCGTGGTGGTTCATGGTGTTCGGACTTACGCTCCTGCCCGTGCTCTACATGACGTTCGGCCTGCCGCAAATCCTGCCGGATCATGTGCTGCGTTGGATCGGTGCTGGCGTGAGCGACCTCGGCGAAACGAGCGCGGTCGGCCAGATGCGCGGCGGCATGGCCGCAGCCGGTGCTGGCGTCGGCGCTGCCGCAGGCCGCCTCGGCAACACGCCCAAGGCGCGTCTGGGCCGTGGTGGCGGCCTCCTGCCGGACGACACACCACCGGGGGGGGGTGCCCCCGGTGGTGGCGGTGGTGGTCGCAGTGGCGGTGGCGGACGTGGGGCGCAGCCGGTTAATGCGAACCCGCAAGGTGTGGCTCCGGTTGCCCCTGAGCTTGCCGCGCCGCGTGAAGCAGCGCCTGCGGCGGCTGACACCCGCCGTACCCGCGACAAGATCGGGGAGGCAGCAGGGGTGGCTCTGGGGCGGGCCGTCACAGGCGGCACGGCTGCCGCCGTCCGTACCGTGGGCCGTGCAGGAACCGTTGCGCTGTCGGCGGGCGTGGCGGGTGTGTCCGCCTATCAGGACTCTGACGGGGCGTCATTCGGCGAGCGCCTTGGTAACGCAAGACTGGCGGCAACCGGCGCTGGCATCATCGCGGGCACCGCCGCTGCGAAGATGACCGGCAGGGACTTTGCCAAGGCGGGGGAAACCGCCCTCAGCGAAGGCAAGGCCGCTTACTCGGAAGGCGCTGACGCCCGCATCGCTGCATTCAAGTCGGAGTTGCGTGGCGAAGCGCCGATAAGCACGGGATCGCCGGGCGGGAGCGGTGCTGTGGATAGCTCCTACGATTCTCGGTATGCCCCACCACCGTCTGATACGAATGCCGCTGGCGTTGCTGCGGGGGCCGTGGGCGCGGCTACTGCTGCCGCTTCCTCCTCGGCGGGCGCTGACGCTGGCCCAAGCGCGACGCTAAGCACCGGAGGGAACGCCCCGTTGGGGGAGGTGGCCGGTGATGATGGATACGGGCAAGGTGAATCGGCGGCCAGCGCCGCAGCAATGGCCGCTGGGGTTTCCCGCGCAGGAGCCGCCGACTCACCTTCCGTCATCGCCGCCATGCCTTCCTATGGCCCATCGGACGACCCTATGGCCCATCCGCGTGACCGATTCGGCACCGACCCCGGCGACGCCTATGCTTCCGCGATCTTGCAGCAAGATCGCGGTACTGTCGGTGACGCCTCAGTGGATGTGCCGCCTACAGCAAGCGAGTGACAGCAACAAAAAAGCCCGGACGTTCCGGGCTTTTTCATGTGTGCTCGAAGTTCATCACGGAACCCAGTCTTCCTCCGGCTCCTGACTTACCTCATTCAATGACCCGGCAGAACTCAGCATATCGACAATGAACTTGCGAGTCTTCGGCAAAGCCTTCGCAAACTCGTCATCGACCTCGGGTGCCGCCTTGATTGCGCCGTCTTTCAATCCTTGGCTCACCTGATGCGCATACTTCTCCGCAAACAGTTGCCGCACATGATCTGCATTCGGGGAGCGGTCACTCGTGAGTTCTTCCAGAACTCCCCTCACCGAGTTCATGAAGATCAGCGTGCGGTTGTACTGCCACAGTTGGTCAGCATACTGGCGCGTCCGCTCTTGAATCTTCGCGTCAAGCTCAGTCACCTGCTCTTGCAGCCGTTGATTCGCTCCTTTCAATGCGTCGATCAGTTCTCGCAGACTTGCGTCGGTCTTCCGCAGCTTCGTGTTTTCGCCTCGAAGGGCCGCATTCTCGCGTTCAAGCTCGGCGACCTTCGCTTCAAGCTGCTCGATAAGCTCGCGTTGCTGGACAAGCTCGGTCTTGATGCGTTCCTTCTCGGCGATGTGCTGCCGCGTGAATTCCATCTGTTTGTGAATTTGCACATTGCCCGCAGCCACCCCGGCTTCCCAGCCTGCGTTGTAGCCCTCCTGATGGCCCTGCTGATAGCCTTCCTCCAGTCCTTCCTCGATCCCCTGCTGGCGACCTTGGTGACGGCCAACATGCAGGTTGGCAATCGCATGGTCGATGGAGCCGATGTAGCCTCCGTCCAAGCTCATATTGCTTCTCCCTGCGTGGTTAGTGTGTCCGGGCATGGCATGTCCCTCCAAAAAGACGGCATACCGGGCAGGATATGCCATTGGGTCAAATAATAGGATTGTGGCGACATTGTGTCAATATGAATGTGGTAACAGTGTGGTTATAGTGTGGTGCCATTGTGGTTTCGCACTGCGCTTGCGGCCTGCTCCTGCGGCAGCGCAAACGCGGTCATCCGCTCCAGTGCCACGGCTACCCAGTCGCCACCGAACCGTTGATCAGCGAGTACGGAGCGCAGCGCCAGAATCGGGATGCAATGGCCCGGTTCGCCGCGCACGTAGAACGCCGCGAACCATTCCGGCAGCAGGTGCTCCACACCCGCGTGGCTCTCGATGGAGAAGGGCAGGGCCAGTACGCCAGCCATCTGCTTGACCTGATCGCTTCGCACGCTGTCCGTGAGCCAGTACGCGACCGCAGTGAGTTCCCCTGCGCCGATGGGTAGCAACGCGACCAGTCGCGCAGCAGTCGCGTCGTGGAGGATCGCCGGGGACAAGTCAGGGAGCGGGCTGGCCGCATCCAGCGTAACGGGGCGCACCGGCAACCTGCCGAGAAAATGGGAGAGCAGGGTGTATGCCTCGAAGGCAGCGGGAATGTCCTGTCGGATGCTGGGCGAGCTTTTCCCCATGATGGACACGAACCCACCGCCTTCGTCGGTGAGGACATCGCCACCGATGGCGGCTTCGATCATGGTGCTGATTTTGTCTTTCATCGTTACCTCACGGTGCTGGGGATTCGTCCGTTGCCTCGACTTCGAGGGCGTCCTCCGCTCCGAACTGGACGAGTTCCTTGAGCACGGGGAAAAGGCGCTCAATCTGTGACGCCTCGTGGCGCTCGAAGGCAGCCTGCTCAGCGTCGCCTTCGAGCAAAGCCTTGCGATGCGAGGCGTGCAGCTCGTGCAGGCGTCCATAGGCATCCGCAAGGCTCGTGCTGCTGGATGACGCCTCGATTTCCCGTGTGTAGGCGGCCTCGATGACGTTCCGCGCATCGGTGGCTTGCTGATGCCACGCGGGCAGTTCCGCGCCGTTTACCTCCGCGTCGCGTTGCGCACGGAAGATCAGACCATCGAGCGCGTCATGCACCTCGACGGGGTGCGGTCGCTTCGCCGTTCGGCACCAGTCTGCTGCCTTGCGAGCCGATTCCCACCACGGCCCTTCCGCGCCGTGCTTCTGCACGATGCCTTGCAGGGTTTCGATGGGCGACCGCAAGTCGCCCAGCTTCCAATCCTTGAACCGATCCCATTGCTCGGCAGTGAATGCCTGACTCATGCCTCCCGCATTCGGGGTTTCGTTCAGCAAGTCAGCAAGCGCCTCCCGCGTGAGCGGTTCCGGGCGCGGTTTTCCGCCGTACTCGTACCAGCGGTAAAACTCCGTGCTGTCTTCCTGAAAGGAATAGATGTCTGGCCGTACAGCCGCCAGATTGGCACTCTCGAACTCAGCGGCTTCTTCCATTCTGGCGTCAAAGTCCCAGATCACGCCCGCCGCGTACTCGCGCTGGGCGTTGGCCACGGCGAGGGCGTCGTCCTTGCCTTGATGCACGGCGGCTGCCAATTCCGGCTGATTGGGCATCCAGCGGACGCCGCCGTTCAGTCGGTTCGCGATCAGGAAGGCTTCGAGGTCTTCCTGCGAACCGATGGTCAGCGACTGCGCCGTCTTCGGATCGGCTGGCCGGGTGCTCAGGCTGAATGCGATCCCCTCCTGCTGCTGGGCCGGACTCACCGGCTCAAAGTAAAGGCGACCGAACTGCTCATGCTCAAACGCCATGAAGAAGGGCTGGCGAGCGTAGCGGTCGTGTTCTTCGGCCAGATGGCGAGCCAGTTCTGCACCCACCGCAGCGGTCAGCTTCCAGCGATCTTCTGAGGTGTTTTCCAGCAGCAGGTCGAATGCCGGGCCTTCCGGCTCGGCGTCGATGGTCTGGACGCGCAGGCGACCGCCATCGACAACGCGACCGATGCTTTCCCGGAATGCGGGCTTCACCGGCTCGATTGATGCCGTGACGTAGTTGTCGTCGTCGCCGAACAGGAACGTCCCTAGTCTTATGTTCATACGCGCCTCAAGGGATAGTCAAAACAAGGTTTCTAACATATCATATTGAGCGCACGCTTAGAATATGTGCGTCACGCAGACCCTTAAAATGGGCACAAAAAAACGGCACGCGCTTTCGCGGGTGCCGTTCAAATGAAAGGTAAAAGCAGCCTCACAGCGCAATCATGGGCCATGAAACAGCAATCTATATCTTATCACGGTGATGCGGGCACGCCCATAAAAACCGCGCACTTCGTCGCGAGGAACGCCAATGTTGAAGCCGATTGAAGCACTGCAAGAGTACGCGCAAGCCAAAGGAATGGACGCTGCCGATCTCCAGCGCAAGCAGGAAAAGCTGCTTGATGCGCTACTGCATCCAACTCGCGCCGACCACGGCGAAAACGTGGTAGTCGTATTCGCGCATGGCGCGGAGGCAATGCGCCTTGCCGCAGTGAAGGAAGATGGCGACCGATTCCCGCACTGGGCCGTGCAGTCGTGGAGTGTCACGAAAGAGGACTGGCTGACACAGAAGTCCTACGACATGAAGCCAGAGATGCGCAACATCGCCTACATGGACGCAAAGAACTGGTATCCCGCTCCCACGCAAGCTGCCGCCGAGGCGAAGTGGGCCGCGATCAACAGTGACGAAGACGGCGCTTTGGAGCGCCTGTTCGACAGCCGCGCAAAGCTCGCCGAATTCTGGTACGAAACCAAGGTCATCGACTGGGAAGGACGCTACGGAGGCGATCCGTGGTTCTTCATGAGCGAGGTTGCCGAGACGGCCTTCGAGCGCGAAGGGCAGCCCAATCCGATTCTTGGCGAGAAGTACGGCGAAAAGGTGACAGCCCAGCTTGCCAATTTCGCCTCCGACTGGGGCGAACTGGCAACGCCCGTACTGTCCGGCACCCTGCGCCGCGCTGGCACCAACGAGGTTGAAGCGATTGTGCAGTACCGCTCTGCCGATGAAGCAATCGACGACATCCTCCAGTCTGGGCACGATGCCCACTTGCGTGCCGCGCCGCTCGGAGAAGCAGGCGGGGCCGACCGCTTTACTTACCTGCGTGACCGCGACGCGGGACTATCCCGCGCCGAACTGGTTGCCTCGCTGGAATCATTCATCGAACAGAACAAGGAGCTAACGATGGCTGTGACAGAAGCCCAACCCAAGGAGGACTCGTTCCTGATCTCGATCTACTACGAACGCTGGACGCATGACGACAAGGATGCTGGCGAGCCGGGCGAGCGGGGGGCTGAGGTCGAGCGGGAGACGGTGGACGCCGATGATCTGGAGCGGTATGGCCGCGACTACGGCATGTCCGAGCCTTCCGCGAGCGACCCCAGAATGACGCCTCATATCTGGTTCAACTCCACATCCCCGCGTGAAGACCGCGAGCACTTCGAGCAGGGCATCGACAAGTTCTACAGCCTGCACGTTCATGAGGTGAACGGCCACGAGCCGGAGGCCGAGGACTATCAGAAGGTAGCCAACCTGATCGGCGTGAAGTTCGACCGCCCGATTGAGCTTGTCGAGGACAAGCAACGCGATCCGCTCTACGGCTACTACATCAATCTCGACGAGCGCGGCGACTTCTACGCGGACGTGCGCGATGCGGACGGGAGCACTGTGTTCGAGATTCGGGCAGGGGAAAGCCTTGGGGAAGACGAGTCGAGCATCTTCGAGGACGGCTTCATGCGTGACAAGCACGACCTCTCGGGGCTGACCGAGCACCTGCGCAGCCTCGGCGTGATCCCGCAGGACGCCGAGGTGCTGACGGCCTCCGAATTCGAGCAGCGCCTTGAAGCGCCCGAAGATGATGACGAACTGTCCATCGGCTAAGAGGATGCTGCATGTCTCTGGATCGTTGCGGGGCCATCGCTGACGCGCTCCGCTTGTCGCCTCCCCCGTTCGATTCCCCGGCAAGCCGGGAAACCGAGCCGGGGGAGGTCTATGAAACCCCTCATCCGCAGCGGAAACCGCGCCGCAATGCCTTCGGTCGCGCTGATCTGGCCGACGCCTATCGCAAGGCAAAAGACCTTCTCATCGAGCACAAGCTGTTCCGCATCGCCCAGTACGAGGAATTGGGGGACACTCGGCGACTGACCATCTGCAACCTCTGGCGCATCGAGCGCCTGCCGGACGCTTCTCTACGCACACTCGAATTCCGCCTGACCACAGGTGTATGGGAAGAGGTGAGCACGCTAGAGCACTGGCCCGAGGTGCCGTTTTACCCCATCAAGAAAACCCAGTCTCTCGACTGGTGGCGCTCCGTTGCTCGGCAAGCCATTTGGAAGGCGCTCGTTGCAGCCGGATACTTCAATCTGCCTCGCTTTCATACCGAGATCGCTGATTGGGATCACGATCAGGACGGCTATCCAGTACCGGCGAAGAACGCCAAGAAAGAGATGTCCCCGAGCCGCATGGCCTACCTGCTGATCGAGCGGTACATCGGGCGGCAGGGTGCCTACAACAACAAGCGCAAGACCTACGACTGGAAGCCGGGGCTGCTTGATCCCGACTCGATGATGTCGGGCGCTCGCGCCCTCCGGGCGGCCTTCTTTCAGCACTTCCTCGACCGAGAGGTGCTGTCGGCCATGCTCGCCATCGACTACCGGGACTCCGCCTTCCTGCGGTATCTGAGATACGCCCGGCTGCGTCCGGCGCTCGTCAAGGTTGCCACTGAACACCGCAACCTGTTGCCATTGCTTCCCGGCATCAACCCTGAGCAGTGGGGCCGCGACGACCTGTTCTCGCGCAAGCTGTGGGTCAGAGATGGCCGCAAGAGCACCGCGCTCGACCGCCGCCCCATCCGGCTTGCGAAAGGGCAGGGGGTTCAATGGCAGCAACGGGCGCACTACCAGAGCTTCGAGGTTGCTGCTGCGTGGCGCTGGCTCTCGAAAGCGTCCGCCGTGGTTGTCCGGGAGTGGGCCGGGAAGAACAACACCATCATCGCCAATCTCGCGCTCGCCAATGTCAGCGCCAAGGCTCCGGTGTACGCCTATGTCCAGATCGTGCGCGAGGCGCACCGGCTGGATCGCTACGGTGTCTCGCCGCGAATCCAGCAGCTTCTGCGGCTGTTTCTGGCGCACTGCGCGAAACTGTGGAAGGACAAGGGCTACACCGAGGTGCGTCTGTGGCTACGGGATAACAACCAGTCCAGCCTGTCCGTCATGCTGGACTATCTCGATGCCGAGGGTTTCGAGCAGGGGTTCCCCGACAAGCACTCGACATGGGCCGCGCTGCTTCGCCGCTCCGACGACTGGCATCGCCGGATTGCCATCGAGCGCATGGAGCAGGAACTGGATGGCTTGAAGATGCTGGAGTGGGCCTCTCTGGTGCGCGAGACAGTTATCGACGATATTGTGTTCACGCCGCTGAACGATTCCCGCGCCCTCGCCGTCGAAGGCTACGAAATGCACCATTGCGTCGGACAGTACGCCGGGTGGTGTCACCGGGGGAAATACCGCGCCTATTCGGTAAGAGAGCCGGATGGAAGCAGGTCTACCCTTGGGTTTGAGATCAGAGGCCGGAAGGTAATTTGGGATCAGCACATGAGCAAGTACAACGGGCCGGTTTCCCCTGCTGCGCATCATGCGGGCAGGCAGCTTGCTGCGACTTATCAGCAGGCGCTAGAGGCAGCCAAGCCGAAACGACAACAACGAGGACAACAATGACTCATCAATTCCACAGAGCTTTCCATGCAGCGGCCAACAATGAAGGAGGCATTCTCAACATTGGCCCTGCGGCGATCAGCATCGACAACGCGAACCTTCGCGCCTTTGTCGATGCTGTGGAGGCGGTGGAAGCCATCCGACGCGAAGCGGACGACGAGTCAAGCAGCTTTCCAGTGGCAGACGCAGCACTGCTCGACGGCACCGACTGGGGGCCGGTGGCCTACGTGCCGGAGCGAGACTCCTACAATGTTCGGTATAGAGGGGTTTGCTGGGAGGCGTCGGCGGCGGTTGTCGTGGCTGCCGCAGCCGAGGTGAAGGCGTATCTCGGCGACATCACCAAGACAGAATAGACCTCGGTATTGAGCGTTCGGCTTGCCCGGACGCTCAATACCGAGGCGACAAGCGAAGCGCGTCAGTATTGCAATCAGGCGAACAACTCACCCTGCGGATTAGACGCTTCCTTGCGGGGCGTAATGATGGGGTGGCCCAGTTGCCGCCGAATTTCCGAGCACCAGACCTTGTATGGGTGCATCCGCCGATCCCCCCACGGATAGGCTTCACGTAGCGCCTTCCGCAAAGCGCACATGTCGCTCCGACCGACGCGCCGGATAACCTCGGCGATGATCGGCGCGGCGCTCTCTCTCCACGTTCCCATCGTGCATCGTCTCCGGCAAAGCTCTGGCCGGTTGCCCGGCCAGAGAGCGTTCCGTCATGGCAGGAAGTCGATCTCGACACGCCGGTTCGCGAGGCGACCCGCCTCGGTGGCGTTGCTCGCCACGTACTCCCCGGTACGACCGAAGACTTTGACCTTCACCTCTTCCACGCCCCGGCTGACCAGATACTGCTTGGCCGCGATGGCGCGTTGCAGGGCCACGCGCTGATTTGCAGCGGGCGTGCCCACGCTGTCGGTGTAGCCCCGGACATTCACTGTCCCTGCCAGCTTGGCGTAGGTGACGATCTTTTCGGCGACCTCCGGCTGTGGCACGAACTCGGTGTTGCCGAAAGCGAACGACACGACGATCTTCTCGATCTTCGACTGGATCAAGTCCAGCTTCGCGTTCGCGGTGAGCAGCGCCTGCCGCGACTGCGCCGCGTCGGTGCGTGCGAACTCCAGATCGGCCTTCACCTGCGCAAGCTCGGCGGACAGTCGATCCAGTTCAGCCCGCAAGCGGGCGTTCTCGTGGGTTTCCGTGACCACCTGCACCGGGGTTAGCGGCTTCGGTGCCGCGCCCTCGTAGACGACCTGAAAACCTGCGAAGGCCACCGGGCTGCTGACAAGCAGCCCGGCCATCGCCACGGCGAGGATTTTCTTCTTCTGCATCATGCTCATACCTTTCTCCAGACACGCAAAATGAAACGAACAACCGCAACCCACAGGTAGCCCACAACCAGACTTGCTCCGGCCAGCAGCAAGAAGACTTGCACCCGGCCCGTCCCGGTCAGTTGCGGGAACAGAACGGCGGGGAACCACACGAAAGCCGCCGCTATCAGCGGCATCCACAGCAGCGGCTTGCCAAGATCGGCATCGCCGCCCTTGGTCTTCCACCAGTACCAGCCGTAGCCAATGGCGTAGGCGGGGAGGCACATCAGACACGCCATCAGGTACGAGTAGGAGAAGGCGGCCAAGTAGAACCGGAGCGTCCCTTGCGCCATCTCACCCATCGCGGTCGTGATGACAGCCAGCAGGAACGCCAGCGCAGCCAGCGCGAAGGGCAGAGACAGGATCGCAAGAGCCGCGCCCCGGTCGGTCAGGCTCCAGCGCGGTGCTGGCGTCGCGCTCCCGAACGGTGGCGCGTGCATTTGTCGGTAGGGTTTCATCGTTTCAGTTTCCTCATGATGTTGAGATTGCTCACCTTTCACCTTCATCCGCACCCAGCTTCGCGAGCTTCTCCGCGTCTTCCTTGCGGCGCGTGTCGCTCGCTTTCGCGTAGATGCGGGTTGTCCTCGGGTCGGCGTGCCCGAGTTCATCCTGCGTCGTTTCCAGCGATGCCCCGGCCATCAGCCGGTGCGTTGCGTTGGTGTGCCGCATCCAGTGCGTCGTCATCTGGGCGATCTGGGCGCGGCAGTGCTCGTCCGCGCACTCCGCCGCTGCACGCTGCCCGATGGTGCCGACCAGAAGCCCAATCGCCCGAGGCGTGAGGGGCTTGCTTCGCCGTGCCGCATTCACCGATGCGACCAGCGGGAAGTCCTCGCCGGGCACCGGGTAATCCGCGAGCTTGAGCGATTTGCGGTAACGCACCAATTCGCGCAGCAGCGTCGAATTCACGGTCACGAATTTCTCCTTGTTGCCCTTGCCCAGCACCCGGAGCGACCATGCTCGATCTTTGCGCACGAAGTCCCCCATGCGTCCGTGCGCCGCTTCCTCCCGTCGAATGCCCGTGTGGTAGAGCAGGGCAAACACCCAGCGAGTCCGGGCGGCGTGCGCAGCATCGGCTGGCTTGCCGCTCGGCAACGCGAGAATCCAGTCCCACAACCAGTTCCAGCTATCCAGATCGAGCAGCCGCGTCGGCGTCGTTTCCACGACCACCGGAGGCTTCACCGAGAGGCGGAATACGTTGCGCTGCAAGTAGCCCGCGTCTTGCAGGTAAGAGCACATCTGCCCGAGCACCGTGCGGGTGTAGTCGATGGACTTGTTCGAGAGCGGCCCGGCCAACGCCTGCGTGGGCAGTAGCGTTTCATCGCGGCGCGGTTTCCGTGGTCTGATCCAGTGCTTCGGCGGATTCGCGAGGTGCGCGTAGTACAGGTGGACGTGCTCCACCTTCAACTCGGCCAGCGCCAGACGCTGTTCACCCAGCCACAGCAAGAGGCGCAGCGCCTCGCGGCGGTAAGAATCGAAGGTATTGGCTGACCGTCCGCCCTTCGCCCGCAGCCAGAGCGCAGCGGCCTCCGCATCGGACTGCGCGTCGATAGCAGCGCCCTGAACGGCGCGGCCAAGCGTCACCCAGCCCTGCGGGAGTTCGATCAACTGCTCGCTCATCACTGCTCGTCCTCGCGCTCGAACACGCTCACGCCCCTAGAGCGCAAGCGAGCAATGCGCCGACGGCTTGCGGCAGCATCCTGACGGCGGCAGGCGTCAATGAACGCCTCGGGTGCCTCGAACACGGGCGCGGCCATGTCCAGTTGGGTGCGGTCGTAGCATCGAATCCGCTCTGCGATCCGCATCAACTGGTTCGGCCTGTTCAGCTTCTCCAGCAGGATCAGCGCCCCGGCGCAATGCTGGGTCTTCCGGTTGGTGGAGCCTTCCGACGCCTCGCTGTAGTCAATGGTCTTGTGGCACCAGAAACTCTCGTCGCCCAGCAGCATAGCGTCGCAGATTTCCCGCGCCCGCTCCGGGTGGAGGAACGGGCGAATATCCGTCCGAAACGGGCAATTCGCGCAGGGGCGCTTGAGGTCGAAATTCATCAGCCTGCTTCCCGCGCTCGGGCCTCCAAGGCGTCTCCCGTCGCCTCGGCGCTGTGGCCCGCGTCGAATTCCGATTCCAGCCAGCCGTAGTGGTCTTCAACCGCTTGCGCGATCTCACCCGGACGCATCCGCCCCTGCCGGTTCAGGTGATACCGCAGGTCGCGCTGCCAGTCCGAAAACGCCTGCTCGCGTTCCTCTGCGGCCTGCTCTTCGCCCATCCGCACCCGGATGTCTTCGGCAAGTGTCATGAACTCGCGGTCGTTTTCGCCTTGCTCGCGGTACTGCCGCAGCATGGCCATCGCCGCGTTGAAGTGCGCTTCGTCAATCGAACCCAACTGCGACAGCCCGATCTTGTAGCCGCCTCCATTCCACAGTGACATCACAAACGAGCGCAGCCACTTGGCCGTGCTGTAATGGCCCATCACCATGTCGCGATATTGCAGGAACGGGGATGTGTTCATAGAGCCTCCTTGGCGGCCATGTGATTGATGATTTGCAGCGTGGTCATGCAGTCCGCCAAGCCGCGATGTGCGCCGTTGACCGCAATGCCGCACTGCTGCGCCGCCGCACCCAGCTTCTGCCAGTGAAAGCGGCCATCTTCGCGCCGCTCGCCGTACCAACGGGCGTACAAGTGCATCGCGCACCGCCCGTCGATCTCAGGCATGGTCAAGCCATGCTGCGTCGTGGTCTGGCGGATCACGCGAAGGTCGTAGTCGGCGTTGTAGATCACGACAGGACGCCCGGCGACAGCGCGGCAGAAGTCGTCATGCACCTCTGCCCACGATGGGGCGTCGGTGACGTGCTCGTTCTCAATTCCGTGGACGGCGGTTGCCTCAGCCGGGATTGACACAGAGGGCCGGACAAGGGCATTGAAAACGGTCTGTCCAAGCGCGTCGATCACGCTCATCTCGACCACCTCTGCCTGCTCGTCCAAGCCAGTCGTTTCTGCGTCGAGGAACAGGCAGCCATCGTTGATCCAGCACTGCGCTGTCGCGGCACACTCCGCTCGGCGCTCGCGCTGCTCGCACTCAGGGCAGAGCGGCCCGAGCCACCATTCCCTGTCGAACCTCAAGGAGCAGCCATCAGCAGCGCATTCCGCCGTGCCGACCAACTCCCGACCCCGCTCCAGCGCAAGGCTTTGCGCCTGACTCGGGGCGCGGTAAGGGCGCATGGGAAGGCACTGCGCCTTGTCGTAGACCGCGTAAGCGCCGTGCCCCTGCCACACTTCGCCAGCAGCCCACTGCTGCGGTGCTGGCTTGAGCCGGTACAGGCTTTTCAGGTCGGTTCGGCTGAACCAGCCCTTCGCGGTTGCCTCGGCTTTGGAAAGGTACTTCCGGGTCATGCAATACAGCCCCTCTCAACGGCTCTCGCATCGTTCGTGAACGGCACAAGTGCAGGTGCCTCCTAGCGGACAGCGCACAGGCGCTGCCGGGGCCGTGACAGCCATTGGCTGCGCCGCGTCGCCGATAGGGGGCGCGGGCGGCTGCCGGTTGTCGGTGCCGGACATTCCACTCACCTCCATACCAGCAGGGTGTCGGGCGGGAGCATCAGATCGCCGCCCTTGGTCGAGACTTGCACCAGTTCCCGCGTCCGGGACGCTCCGATCCGCTTGCCGGTTCCAACCGTCACGCGGGCGATGCCAACGTCCCAGACCTCGATGAACGGCCACATGCCTGCGGTCAGCGCCTCGCGCATGACCAAATATGGCTCCCTGCCATCATCAATTTGCGCGACTGCGGCCTCCAGCCCCTTTTCGTAGGCTTCCAACGAACTGACCGGCTGTTTATAGCCAGCGGCCCGCACTTCCTGCTCCGCATCCATGCACAGGGGACACAACGTCGCAGCAAGCCGTCTGGCCGCATTGATGCGTGCCAAAGGCGACGATGCGAAAGCGGCTTGACTGGTCGGCATAACGTCCTCCTGAGATAAATTCAAATAAGGGTGTTAGAAAACTTGTTTTGAGGTTGTCATTCTGGATTATAGTCCATGCCCGGTCAAGTGCTTTCGTCATTGCGCATCCACCGGGCGACCAGCCTCAGACACGCCTTGCACGTCACCTTCGGCTGATAGGGCGCACCGGCCCCGTCATGCGCCCGCTCAACCGTGGTAGACCAACGCTTGCCGTTGTTCCCGCTGGCCGATGTGCAGAGAAAGTCGCCCTTGCGACGCTTGAACCTCCCGGCCTCGAAGTCTTCCAGCAGGTAGATGTGCTCGACAGTCGCCTTGTTGCGACCATCCCCCCATGAACCTTCCGACAGACCGGAAAGCACGTCTTTGATACCGACATCCCACTGCACGGGCAGGGTGATCCCGGCATTAAAGGTGCGGGCCTCGTCACGAAGGGCGTCGAGACGTGCTCGTCTCTGCGCGTCCTCGGCAGCCCGCTTAGCACGGCGCTCTTCGGCGGCCTGCTCGATCTCCGCCTCTGTGGCGCAGACGAAGAAGCCAGCCGCATTCAGCCAAACCTGCACGGCGGCCCCCGTGGGCGGACGGTCGCCACGCAGGCGCAGCGCGACCCCCTCGACCGTAACCGTCGCATCGGCAGATACGATGGCCGGGTGCTGACCATGCCGCACTCGGTTGAACCAGAACGGCTCCAGCAGGTCAGGGCCAGAAAGCTGATATGTCTTCATACGCTCGCCTCCGCGCTTGCATTCACGGCGTCCAGAAGCCGCAGAACTGCGTGCGCGTGCGGCGGATCAGCACGATTCCAGTCCCACGCGACAAGGAACCAGTCGTCCATGTCCGGCGTCCGGTAGCTCTGGCCGCCAAGCCCGGTTTTCACAAAACCGATCACATCGTCACCAGCCCGAACCTCATGCCAGTTGTACGGCTTTGTCCTGTCAGGCCAGCGTGGCATCACCGAGCACATGGCTACGCGAGCCAGAGCCTCCGGGGGCAGGGGAGGCGGCTCGACGTAATCCTGCCTGCCCCAGATGATGTGATTGCCCCTCATGACGCGCCCGCCTTGAGATTGAGGGCCGCACGCGCCCCATCCAGCAATGCCGCATCCAACCAGACATGCACCATCCCTGAATCAGTTACCACCGGGGCTTGCGCCACGATGGCCTCGACAATCGCCCGCAGCGCCTTTTCCACGGCATCCGTGGGTTGTTGCTTCGCTTGATCGCTCATGACGCTTGCACCTCCGGTTTCCAGTCGGTCAGCTTCTTGTCCAGCATCGGCAGTTCGCGCTCAAGGCTCCCCATCTCCGACTCGATCTCAGCGATGTGGCGGGCGAACACTCGCGACCACAGCGGATCGTCGCGGGTGATCTTCTCGGCCTTGCCGCTATGGGTGCGCTTCGCCATCAGGTACTCAGGGAGAGTCGCCTGATTGGTGTGCGCGTATTTGAGGCCCGCCAGACGCTCGCGCAGCGTGGCAATCAGCCACTCCAAGCCCTCGCTCGAAACCTCAAGCGGCTTGAAGCGGATGCCGGGGCAACTGGCGGTCTGCCAGCCTTGACCCGGACGCTGGTAGCCGTGGTGCGCCATCGTCCCGCGCAGCACGGCGATGGGGCGGAAGCACACCGGGCAGGTCTTGACCACCTTGTTCGGGTTCTCCGGCTTGGCCGGGCCTGTGCTCGGGGCGCGACCCTTGACCACCTTGTCCTTGAGCGAGGCGACTGCCTGCGACAGCGGCAGCACCTCGGCGCAGTAAGCACGCATGGCATCAACGGCAGGGCCGGTTGCGGCGCTCTTGGCGACCTTCTTGCTCGCCGCGATGACATCGTGCAGGCCCATGATCGAGATGCTGTCGTAGAGCGCCTGCACGTCCTCGGGCTGCTCCTGCCACTTGCCTGCATAGAAGTGCGGCTCGCTGACGTGCTTCTTCCAAGCCTCATCAACAATGCGCGACAGGGTGAACTTCACGTCCTGCAAGACCACATTGCGAATGGAGCCGGAATCGACCCCTGCAAGCACCTGCTCGACTGCGGCGTCGAATCGCCGTGGCTCACGGACGGAGCCGCGAAGGATGGTGAATTGCTCAGGCTTCATGGTTGCGTCCTTTCAGTACCTGTGAAAACCACCCATTTCGCCCTCGAACTCTGAGAGCAGGGTGTAGAAGGGGCCGCCGACCGCATCCTTGATGCGCTCCATGTCGGCAATCGAGCAGCAGCTTTTCGCCTGATCCATCAGGCGCTGCGCCTGTTCGTCGGTCATCTCGTCACCCAAGAAGGTGACGATGTTGAGGATGTCGTCAGCGTCCATCATTTGCCTCCAGTCTCAGCTCTTACGGGAAAGCCAGTCCGCACGCAGCGACCGCCATTCCCCAATCCATTGCTCCACGGTCAGGTCATTCAGCCGGGTGACATAGACCATTGTTGCGGGCCAGCAGTGGGCATCGCCCTCCATGAAGTAGAAGTAGCCATCCCCTTTGGCCAGCACCTCCGCAGCGCCTGCGGCTGCCAACGCAGCATTCACGGCGCGAAAGGTCAGCCGACCCGGCTTTTTATGTTCCACGGCTTTTTTCTCGACCATTTTTCGCGCTCCCAACTCATTGATATTGCTGCCGTTACTGCTGTTTTGCCGGGCGTCCAGCCCGTGAAACATCGACCCCGGCGACGGTCGTGACGGAGCATCTCCCCCACTTCTTCCCATAATAGCAGTTATGGGAAAAACTACAAGTAAAAGATACTGTTTTGTATCATGTACGTTCGTATATGGATTGACACGAACGAGAACCGGGCCTACACTGCGACTGTGGCAACATTGTGTGAGGATGGTGGTAAGCATGAGCGATGAGCGTGGCACCGCGACTGTCAAGCCGCTTGAGGTCGGCGACCGGGTGAACTGGTTGCGCAGCGCCCGTGGCGGGTACGGGTTCATCACGCCCATCGCGGCTGTCATCCTCAAGATCGGCCCGAAAAGAATTCAGGTGCGCGTTGCGCAACGCATTGCCGGTGCATGGCAGACCAAGGCGTGCTGGGTTGAGGCCGACAGCCTCAAGCCCCGCGTCGCCCATGTGCCGGAAGTTGATGAGGCTCTTAACCCATGAAAACCGCTTACGACCTACTCATGAGCGCCCCGGACGATCAGGTCACGCGCTGCAAGATCGTCATGCGGGCGATCATTGCCGGGAACTGGGAGGACGCGGCCTTCACTCTGAACGCCGCTGCAAATGAAGCCACTGGCGAATGGGCAGCCGACGCGAAGGCGTTGGCCGACCACTGCCGCAACGTGCTCTCTCGCGAACAGTAGGAAAAGGACAATGGACGAAATCATCAAGCACGAACCCGGCACCGAGCGAATCAGCCGCTTCCAGTCCCTTCAAACCGGACAGTATTGGCGGGCCTTGCAGCCGATCCCCGGCGAAGGCATCGACGAAGGCACCGTACTCCTGATCCAGTCGATCCGCTGGGTCGATGACGCCGCGCATACCATCATCCTGCGCCCTCACCCGAGCAAGATCGGCACCGACACCACCCTGAAAATCCCGCAGGAAGACGGCTCTGTGCGCGAACGCTGGTTCCGCTACTCGGAACACCGTTTCCTGCTGAAAGACTTTCTGGCCCAGTTCGAGTACGAGCCAGATCATCAGGCGGTACGCAGCGGCGAGGTTCGCGAGGTGCAGGGGCGCATCAACGCCCTGCAATCCGAACTGCTCGAAGCCCAGAGCAACCCGGCGCTGCTCGCCCGCGTGGTCGAAGACAAGCTCCGCGAGCAGCAAGCGACGGAGACGCCCGAAGAAACCGACAAGGGTACAGCGGTTGTCCCGGCATCCCCCGTGGAGTCGGGACAGAGCCTCGTCAGCATCGCCACCGGCACCGTTGCCGACGCCATCGGCACCGGCATCACGCCCGAGGCCATCGCATCGCTCAAGCAGGCCGCTGGCCGCGAGCACCAGATCGCGACCATCAAGTCGCAATGGATTCAGGGCAAGACTGGCGAGATTGCCGCCACGATCAAGGCGCTGACCCCTTACTACGAAGAACAGGCCGCCGCTGCGCTCGCGCAGACGGAGGATGTCCGCACCTACGTGGCGAAGCTGATGGAAGGGATCGAATCGCTCGATCTCTACGTGGGCAAGGATGTGGAAGTCACTACCATCCGCGAAGGCGAACCCGCGCCCAGCGACCAGCCGCTGACCTTCGTACAGAAGAAACTGATGATGGACGAAGAACTCGCGGTATGGGCGGACATCGACGAGTGGTTCGACTTCTCCAAGGAGCATCTGTTTTTCGAGGCGCTGGGCAAGCACGACTCTTTGGTTCGCCAGATATTCCCGACCGAACGCTGCGTGCTGGTGATGGCGACCACGCGCAGATACATCGACTATGGAGAGAAGTGGACGAACCACGCCCGGAACGAAGAGAACCGCAAGGTGTTCCTGCTGGTTCGCAACGGCATGAATATCCACCGGGTCTTTTCGCCCGTGGAAAGCCATCTCGGAAGCGCCCGCCTGTTCCCGTCGCGTGACGAGCAGGACGGCATCTTCCGGGGTATGGATGGCAGCCAGATCAAGTTCGAGGATGTGGCCTACACCGACCGCCTCGCGGCGCACGAGCGGTTCGCGCTGCACTACAAACGCTTCCTGCTGCTGGTCTGCGGCCTCGACCACAGACTCAAGCTGTTTGGCGACTTCTACGAAGGCCCGGCCAGCTTGAATTTCGTCTCGCTCGACTTCCAAGAGAAGCACTGCCGATTCCTGCACGATGATGACGGCTCGGCCATGCTGCCCGGCGAGAAACGCACTCCGCTGAATGAGTGGATCGCCGAGAAGAATGCCTACCTCCGCTCCGGCTCGCGGGTGCTGTGTAACTGGTTCGAGGTCATGAACCCGAACACAGCCCCTGCCGCTTGCAAGACCGAACGCGGTGGCGATCGCTTCGACCGCCGCTACTGCCCTGCCGAGCGCATGAGCGTCGCCATCGCCTACCGTGACGGCCAGTCGCTGTGCGTCGATGTGGCGGTCAGCGGACGCACGTACAACTGGGAAGACCGCAGCTTCAACTGCAAGGTCAATCTCACCAAGTTCAAGAACGGCCACTGGGACTACACCGATCAACCGTTTCTTTGTCTGGATGCCGTGCAGCCCGAGGAACTGCACTGGTATATCCACAACCGCGACACCCGCCGCGACCACCTTTCCTACATCCGCTTTTTCAAGCACGCCTTGAAGTTCCTGCGGGAAGAACTGGCGAGCGAGCAGGGCACCCGTCAGCGTCTTGCTCAGGCGTTGGCTGAGGGAGCCATCGCCACGGGCGACGAAGCGTCCGCGATCATCCATCAAGCGGTGATCGCGTGGCGTGCGGCCAACCGTGGCAAGCCCCTGCCCCGGTTCGAGCATGGCGCTGCACCCGCCGCGTGGAAGTCGTTGCTCGACCAGATGTACATGCTGGCCGGTGAGGGCCAGCGGCAGGCCGAGGATGTCGCCGCCTTCGTCTCCGAACTGGGCTACGCGCCGCTGCGCCTCGTCCTGTCAGGCGGGGCAAAGCTGGTGATCTACGCAGCCCCCACGCTGGCCGAGCAAGACAACCGCATCGAGCCTCATGCGTGGGTGCATCGAATCACCGTTGAGCGCGGCAAGACGCGCTACGCCGAGAAGTCTCGGCGCTGGGCCACACTGCCCAAAGCAGCCGCGTCCGAGACGACGCTTCATCAGTGGCCGCAAGCCGAGGACTGGGCCGACAAGACCTCCGTATTCCAGAGCTTCGAGCGGAAGCAGGAACTGTTCGCTGCCGCCACCGGGTTCGCAGAACGGCTCAAGCCGTTCTCCGGCACGATGGATGCGACCACGCACGCACGCGAATTCGCCCTGTGGAGCGATCTGCGCGATGACCTGTTGTCGGACTCGAAGTACGTCCGCAACCCGGACTTCGCCGTGCCGTTCGGCATGGTCTACTACCCGCGCAGCAAGGAACTCCGCTTCCTCTGCGTAGGCTCGTGGAAGCCCCATGCCGTCCTCTATCAACTGGCACCGGATGAGATGTCCCGCGACCGCATCCGCGCCCGCTACACCAAGCCATACGCCGACAAGGGCCATGCCCAGCGCAGCTTCCAGAGCGATGTGGATGATCGCTATCCGTGGGCACTGCTCGAAACCACCGTCACGCTCGCCGACTCGCGCTTCGAGAACTACGTCCACGGCCAAGCTGGGGTCTATGTCAGCAATGCCGATGGCCGCAAGTCCGTCGAGCCGCTGTTGGAACAATGGTTCGGCAACTGGATGCAGGACGCCGACAAGGCAGGCGCACGCTACTGGATCGCGGATGGGACGCTCAACGACAGCGGGGAACTGATCTTCGACCAGTTGCTCGGCGTCCACCTGCCCGACAACTACGCGCCCGTGGCCGTGATGGAGATCGAGCTTCGTGGCGACACCACCCCGCCCGACCTCACCCACTGGTTCGACATCTGCCCCATCGGCACCAAGACCGAAGCCTTGGTGGAAGGCATCGCCCACAGTGGCTACAGCAGCCGCCCGCACAGCCTGCTTTCACCCGAGCACGCTCGTGACTTCATCCAGAAGCAAGCCGCAGCCAACGGGGCTATCGCCCGCGCCGCAGCCGAAATTGCCAATGCAGCCCCAACGCCGCATGGCATTGAGCGGTGGTTCATTGCCCCCAAAGAATCAGCATAAGAGCACCCAAATGAGCGACCTCGAAGAACTCCGCACCACACTGGCATCAACTCCCGACTGGGACAGTCTCAACGCCTACGAGATGACCAAACGCTGCTGCGCTGAACTCACCAAGCGCGGACAACGGCTACCAAGCTGGATGAACATTCGGGACATCATCGGCAAGGGCAGCGCCAACGACATCAACCGGGGCAAGGAAGACTTCCGCCGCGAGCACGGCGACGCGCTGCGCAAGATGAGCGGATTCGTCAAGGGCGTACCGGAAGCCCTTGCTCCGCACATCCTCGGCTTCTGGACAGCCGCCATCTCTCTGGTGCGCGAAGAGTTCGATGGGCAAGTAGCAGAGTGGCAGGCACAGATCGAGCGTGCCGAGGCCGCCGTTGCCCATGCAGAAGATGAGCGGGATCGGGCCGTCAGCCGTGCCGAAGCCTTGCAGGGACAGATCGCCGGTCTTCAAGAGGCAATGAACACCCTCCAAGGCCGGGTCGATACGGAACGCGCAGCACGGGAGCAGGCAGAGCGGATGTTCGAGTCCAACCGGCAGGAACTGGCCGGACAGCGCGACGAGCTACGTGCCGCACTCGCCCATTCACAGCAGGAACTGAGCGACGCGATCACGCGCCTCGAAGGCGTCGAGAAGCACTCGCTGCTGGAGATCGACCGCGCCCGCACCGAGGCGCAGAACAAGATCGCCAGCATCGAAGCGAAAGCCAAGCGGGAGAGCACCGATTACACGCTGGAGATGGCTCGCGTGAACAATCAGCTTCGCGATCTACGCGCCCAGCTTGCCAGCGCAACCCAGCAAACAGCCTTGCAGGAGCAGGAGAACACCTCGATGCGCGAGCGCCTTCAACGCGCCGAAGGTCAGGCCGACCATCTGGCGTCGGAAAACGCCCGGCTGGTCGCGGCCTTGCAGGAGGCCGTTTCCGCCCAGCGCCCGGCGCTACGTGGCAAGTCCGCAGTCATAAAAAAGCGCAGACCACCCCGCTAAAGGCATTGACGCATGATGGACTATAATCCATACTGACCATCATGAATCTAAACTTTTGGGTATTCGTAAAAGCGTGTGGGCGCCAACGATGGATTGAAGCACGTCACGGCAGCCAGAAGTCGTAAAACAGTGTTGCAAACTTCGTCGCTTCACTGTACAGTCACGTTATCGAAAATCGTAAATTCTTGTTGTGACGGAGGTTGGTGCCATGTCTGCCAGAGATGCTGAATCAGCGCTGCTTGCCCGGTGCTCCGCTGTCGCACGGGAGGTTGCGCAGTCCGCGCAGGATCAACGCGAGGCCAATGTGTTCCGCTTGGCGGCGATGGTCGTTCAGTCGCGATTTCCCAGCGAGTCGATGTGCTTGATGCGAGCGAGCGAGCGGTACTTCGACTCGCACCCGAACGAACGACTTGCACCGGCTGATGTTGTCAGGAAGGGCTGGGTTCTGAGCCTTCCTCGCCTGCGTGACATGCTGAGTCACCGACTTTACGGGCATTGAATCTATGGCGACGAATCAAGCATTCCATACTCGCACGGCTCTGGCGGAAGGTCTGCGAGAGTTGTTCAAGCAACTTGAGGAACGGCTTTCGCTGCGCAGCCCGGTGAACGTCTACTTGGCTGGGGGAATGGCTGTCCATCTTTACACAGCCAGTCGCGTCACGACCGATGTGGACGCGGAATTCGGAGGGCGCGTTTTCCTTCCGAACGATCTGATGGTTGAGGTGACTCTTGAGGATGGCGCTCAGCAGGTTGTCTATCTCGACACCAACTACAACTCGACCTTTGCTCTGATGCACGAGGACTATCTGGATGACTCCATCCCCGTAGACCTCGGCATGGAGCAAATTCGTGTTCATGTCCTTTCTCCTGTTGATCTGGCAGTCAGCAAAATCGCCCGGTTCGCCGACAACGACAAAGAGGACATTGCAGCCTTGGTTCGCCTCGGCCTAACGAGCGCTGACGAGATCGAGCATCGCGCCACAAGCGCCTTGGCCGGTTACGTCGGCGGTCAGGCCATGTTGAAGTTGAATCTGCGGGATGCGGTCGTTTTGGCTCGCGAGGTCGAAAGCGAGCGGATCGCGGCACTGCGATTGGCAGACCTGCCTCGTCTAGAAAAACGTGCCGGAGCAGCACTCACCTTCTGGCAGCACGCTACTGAGGCCATCAAGGTGCATGGCGCTAATGGCGTGGACTGGGCCGATGTCGAGCGCAAGACTATCGTCGAAAGCATTTCGGAGAATGGGCAACCGCCTTCGGAAGTTGCCGACGTGATCTGCCAGCACAGTCCGGGCACTGTGACGAAGGCAAAGCAAGATGATGTGCGGGCCTTGGTTGACGTGCTTGGCCCTGAACTCCAAGCGCAATACGCCAAGGCGCGAGACGAGAAAAGGTGTGAGCGGTGAAGTTCCCCGGAGTCAAACGCCGTCCTCCTTTCGTGACGCTGCCACGGCACAAGCGCAGTCACGAGGTTATTCGCCTCAAAGGCAAGATGCGCCGTGATGCTGCCGAGTACGGCGGGCGGTTCACCAGCCGTCTCGTGCTGAATGAGCCGGGCCGTCCTGACCTGTACAACCAGTGGTTTGACTTCTACTTTCCGGGCGCGGATCGGTTAACGATCTGGAACGCCAGTTTCGTAACCGCCCGCAAGGCATTCTGGGACAAGGCTCACGACATCGCACACACCCGCGTGGCCGAGATGCTGACCCCGGAAGAGCGGGAGCAAAACTCCAAGTTGGAGTTCGTGCCTGCACAACGCTCAAGTACCGGAAAAATCCTGACCTACAAGCTGGCCGAGCGCGAAAAGATGCGTTTCGAGCAGTTTGGTGGCCTGACCTTTCATGAGCAGTGGCGGAAACTGGAGGCGGAGATTGCCCGCAACGAGCCGCCCGTGATCCATGAGTCATTCAGACTCGACCGCAGCTACGTCTACGGCACCGGCTTGAAGATCGTGCTTGATGTGGATGTCATCAATCAGGCATCCATTGAAGATGCGATTGATCGCTTCATCGCAGTTGGCGAAACCGATTGGGTATCGCCTGAACCCGTGCCTCGTGATCGCTTGCCAAACGTGAGCGAGCATGAAGCTCTGGCAACCGTCACCTTCCCAGCGGAGTAGATTTCAGTGTCTGATATGAATCATTTGAATATGAATGTGGGCGCGGTAAGGCCACCAATCGCGTTTGCAGCGAAGAACGCACGATTTGTCTCCAATTTCCCTCAAGGGTCGGATGAACTCTGGATGGCGGACTTGAAAGCGTGCCGCCACGATGTTCAGTGCGAGGTGTTCGAGGACATCCTATTTGTCGAGTCCAATGGCACTGCTTTCGTCTATGGCATCGAATTCGAGGATGGATACCCGCAGGGCTTAAAGCCGGAATTGGCTCTCAAACAGCAATCCTTCATTCAGTTTCTCCGTGACGAAACGCGCCGGGACAACGATGCTCTCGGGCTGGCCGCCCTGATTTTCACTGGACACGAATACTCGACCGAAGGTAAAGCAACGGCAGCATATATCGCTGCACGGGGCGTTTCGCTCGTGATGGGCGTCGGGTATCGCAACAACGACGGCAAATACGAGTTGATCGGGCTTGATCCCGAAGAAGATAGCTGGCTTGAGTCTGCCCGTTCCATTCTTCCTTTTGACGAGCTTTGTCAGCCGGGATAGGGCCAATGGGACTGTCCGTCGCGAAAGACGAGCTTTACTACATCTACGTGCTCCGGGTGGAGGAAAATGGCTGGTATGTAGGCTCGACTCAGAGCTTTGAGCGCCGAATGCGCAGCCATTTCGGCAAGGGTGGAGCCGTGGCGACCAAAGAGCGCCGGGCGTTGGCGATCGAAGAGGTGTTTGAGCTTCGCGACTACCAGATTCGCACAGATTGCGCACACGAGAGGGCGGAGGTTCTGGTTGCTCAACGCTATGCCCAGTTGTACGGCATGAATTCTGTGCGGGGCGCAAAGCATGGCAAAGGATGGCATGAGCAACCTTCACCGGGCAATCTTCGAGATATTGAGCGCTACAACAAATTCGCAAATTCGGCAGAGGGCGAGCGCCTTATGGCCGCATTGCGTCGCATAGACCCTCTGAAACTTCTTCCAGATAGGCTCAACGGAGCGTTGACCGGCCTCGTTGCTACCCCTGCACCTATTTCAACCACCTGACCCAATCATGCTCGGATACTGGATCGTCGTCTCAACGCAAACACCCGAGGAACGGGATGCCATCATCGACCGCAAGAAATCAGTTCTCGCGGAGTGGGAAACGGGCGTTGGTGGCATTCGCTGGCTGGAAAAGCTGGTCGAGGAAGGCAAGGCCACCAAGCTGCGCGGTGACGGCTATCCGAACCGCTACACGTCCACGGCAGACATCGTGCTGCCACTCATCACGGGTGACGCCATCAAGCCTGCTGAAGATGGCATCTGGGTATTCGGCATGGATGAGGGCGAAGAGTACGCCCAGCCTCCCGGCTGGATGGGCAAGGTCAACCTGCGACCCGAGAGTATCCGTACCTGCCCGACCGATGCGGCACTGACCATTGACGCTTGGGATCAGTCGTAACTCCATTCAACAACCACAAGGGAAATTCATGAAGAAGAACATCGCCATCCTCGCCGCCCTCAGCGTCGCCACACTGACCGCCTGCGGCAGCAAGACCGACGCCAACGAAAAGAACTTCGGCGCGGCCATGACGCAGTATTTCGACAAGAAGGGCGACCTGTGTCTGAACACCAAGCGCTGGCCGGTTGACCTGTCCGAGATGGACTTGCGTCTGCAAAAGACCATGCAGGCCGGGAGCGCCAACCAGATGGCCGCGCTTGAAGCTGCTGGCTTGGTCAAGGGCGAGGACACCGAGGTGGACATCATGGGGATCATGGGCAAGCCCACAGGTGCCAAAGCCAAGATCAAGCGCTACACCCTGACCGATGCGGCCAAGCCCTTCGCGCAGGAGAAGGAAGTCGCATCCATCGGCCTCAACGGCAAGACCACAGAGAAGCAAACCGATCTGTGCTGGGGCAAGAAGGCGTTGGACAAGATCGTGAAGTGGGAAGGCCCGATGAAGTTCGGGGACTACCAAGAAGCTGGCATCACCTACACCTACAAGGTCAACAACCTCGCCGACTGGGCCAAGAAGCCCGAGGTGCAGGCTGCTTTCCCTGTCGTGAAGAGCATCCTCGACGGTGCTGGAAGCAAGGAATCGAAGCACGCCGTCAAGCTGACCAGCCAAGGCTGGGAAGCGAAAGGACTGGACTGAGGAGGCGGTATGCCACGCATCGACCTCGCAGTACCCTTCGCAGAGAAGGATGAGGCCAAGCGGCTTGGCGCACGTTGGGACGGTGAACGCAAGCTCTGGTATGTGCCGGACGGCGTAGATGCGGGCGCATTCGGGCGTTGGTTGCCGAGCGAGCCAGACATCAGCGTTCGCTCAAGCAGCTATTTCATCGCCCAGACCACCAAGCCGTGCTGGAAGTGCAGCGAACACACAAGCGTGTTCGGCTTCATCCTGCCTGCCGGGCATGAAACGCTGGAACCAGACGAAGAGGATGATGATCGGGATGCGTGGTATCGGTATGACGAGCCAACCATCGTTCACTACGTCACCGATCTTCTCCCCGCCGTGGCGGCACGCATCAAAGCATTCTCGCGGCACTACCGCGTCGATTTCAGCAAGACCACGCAAAGCTCGTACTGGATGAACCACTGCGAACACTGCGGCATGAAGCAGGGGGACTTCGAGATGTACTGCGAGCCGCAGGGTGCGTTCTTCCCGATGGATGAGCGTGCCGCCTCCCTGATCGTCCTGCATGAGTTTGCCGAGCCGTTTGGCTGCAATGGCGGCACGGCTTACGGCGATCACCTCTTTGAATACATGCGGCGGGCCTGACAATGCCCGCCAACATCCTGAACCTCCCGCAGTACCGCGTGCTGCGCGTGCAGGAAACCGACCACGACTACCACGTCACTGCCGAGCCGGTGGACGTGACCGCTGCCTGCCCACATTGCCAGTCTGACCGCCTGAACTCGTGGGGAACCCGCGAGCAGGTGTTCAAAGACCTGCCCATGCACGGCAAGCGCGTGGGCATCTACATCGACACCAAGCGCCTACGCTGCCAAGCCTGTGGCAAGACCTTCTCGCAGGCACTGCCGCTGCTGGCTGAGAACCGGATGATGACCGACCGGCTGGTGAAGTGGATCGGACAACAGGCGTTGAAGCGCACCTTCACCTCGCTGGCCGACGAAACCGGCGTGGTGGAAGGAACGATCCGTAACATCTTCCGCGACTACATCAACGAGCTTGAGCAGACCGTCCGCTTCGAGACGCCGAAGTGGATGGGCATCGACGAAATCCACATCATCAACAAGCCGCGCTGCGTCGTCTCGAACATCCAGAACAACACCATCGTGGACATGCTCCACAACCGGAACAAGGACACGGTGGCGAAGTACCTGTTCAAGATGCCGAACCGGGACAAGGTGCAGTACGTGGCGATGGATATGTGGACGCCCTACCGCGACGCAGTGACTGCGGTTCTGCCAGATGCCACCATCGTCATCGACAAGTTCCACGTCGTCAGGATGGCGAACGATGCGATGGAGAAGGCCCGCAAAGGGCTGCGGGCCGAATTGACCCTGAAACAGAAGCGCGGGCTGATGCACGACCGCTTCGTGCTCTTGAAGCGTGAGCGCACCCTGAACGACGAGGAAAGGCTGAACCTCGATGGCTGGACGAAGAACTATCCGGCCTTGGGGGATGCGTACAGGCTCAAGGAAGCCTTCTACGCCATCTACGAGGACTCGGACTCACCGGAGAGCGCCTTGAGGCGCTACGAGGCTTGGAGCAAGGATGTGTCGCCCGAGATCAGGCCCTACTTCCACGACCTGATCCGTGCCTTCACCAACTGGCAGCCCTTCATCCTCAACTACTTCGAGCATCCCGTCACCAACGCCTACACCGAGTCACTGAACTCGTTGATCCGTGTCATGAACCGATTGGGCCGTGGCTACTCGTTCGAGGCGCTGCGGGCCAAGATTCTGTTCACCGAGGGCATCCACAGTCGCAAGCAGGCAAGGCCCAAGTTCGAGAGAAAGCGTGCGCCGGAGCCTGTCGAGATGGGTAGATCGTTGCCGGATGACGCGATGGGCTATGGACTGCCTGTGCTTGAAAAGGTGCGGGCAATGAAGCCTCCCAAAGAGGCTGACCAACACAAGGCACCACCGCCACCCAAGAACTACGGCGCGGACATTTCAACACTCATCCGCATGATCGAAGCGGGGGAGCTTTGATCCCGTTTCAACCCACTTTTACGAATAGCCAAACTTTTGACAGGGCAATCGAAATGGAAGCCGAAAAAGCTGCATGGTGCATCGCGATTACATTTGCCGACCCCGTGAGCAAAGTGTTTGTGACACTGGGCGGTGCGGGATGGGCATCGCGGGCGGAGCGCGATCAAGAATGGGCAAAGATTCCTGCCTCCCCATTCAATCCGAAGCACCCGGACAACCTGTTCGCCGACAAGCTCGACCGTAACGGTGATCGGCTCGAAGAACGACCGATCACCGTGGCAACCGTGGAAGCACTGCTCGGCAAGCCGCTTGATGTCCTGATCGCAGAGGGCCGCGCTTCGGTCTGCTCTGTTCTCCCTCGCTTTTGCAATCATCCAGAAGGAGTCTGCCCGTGAAGAAACTTGCCCTTTTTGTCGTAGCCGCGCTGGCCTGCACCTCCGCGATGGCGCAGATGCCCGTCCCGCTGCTCGACAATGATGCTGTAGCCAACCCGGAGCAGTGGAAGATCGCCGCGCCCATCGTGCAGGCCGGACTGGAATGCCGTCAGCAGATCAACCCGGATAACCCGGCTCTTCGCCCTCTACTCCCCAGCAACGATGCCGGGCAGTGGGAGCTTGTGCCGCCCAAGGGGTTTGCTGTCTTCGGACTACCCGTCCAGTCGATCACGATCTATATCGACCCGGACGGCGAAATGGGCGCGAGCTACACCGCATCGGTGGCGGCTCCCAAGGCCGCAGCCGTCAAGGCCGCCAAGCTCAACGGTCAGCGCAAGACCAAGATCGGCAGCCTGATGACAGAGCAAGGCAGTCGCCCCTCGCTGACCGACATCACCTGCACGGTCAGCGGCTCCCGCGAAACCGAATAACCCAGAAGGACATCACATGAAAATCAAGCAACTTGCCGTCGCCATCGCCGCTCTCGCACTCGCTGCCGCAGCACAGGCGAGCGATTCTCCCGCCGTCGCCAAAGCCAAGCTGGAGAAGGTTCTGACCTGCGAACAGGGGGCCGACCCGGAAGAAGTCGCCACCCTCATCAAGACGCTGGGCGGCCTGTCTATCGTGCAAGCATCCCCTCTGTCTGATGCGGAATACACCGTGCCGAACCCGGTTGAGCTTTTCGGTCGCCCGGTCACGAAAATTTCCATCCATCGCGGCATGAATGCCGATGGCGATTTCAACGAGTACGGTGCCCTCTTCTCCGGCGAATCCATCGACACCGTTGCCAAGATCGCGGGGATCACCCCGGACGGCGCTGGCACCTACCGTAAAGAGGTTGGTGGTCACGATCTGATTCTTCGTCCCGAGGCCGGAGCCACCTACATCACCTGCGCGAACGATGTCCGCACCATCGTGAAGACCATCAAGCGCACCGCGAAGAATGTGGGCAAGGCGATCAACGAAGCCACCACCAAGAAGGAGTAAGCGGACATGGACATCACTGCCGTCGAATGGAATCAACGATTTCCTGTGGGAACACCTGTCCGGTATCACCCGATCATTGGTGACAAGGAGTTCATCACCTCCAAGACCCGCAGCGAGGCTTGGGAACTTGGTCACGGCGCTCCCGTGGTCAAGATCGAAGGCCGGACTGGCGGTGTCGCGCTGGAAGCGATTGATGTCATCACGGTCGAATCGGAGGCCAGCGCATGAACGCCGACAAGAAGCCGGACGGTGCTGTACTGGCCGAGCAGATCGAGCGCGGTGAAGTCAATTTCCTCGACATCCTGCGCACCCGAGGCGAGCTTTGCGTCATGGTGCCGGGCAACAGCCCGGAGGCGGCTCGTGCCATGCTCGACCGCCTCTCAGCCGAGATTCGCGGCACTGAGTTCGAGCAACCCATGCAACCCATCCTCGACAACATCCGCTTCGACATCGAAGCAGCGGAGCGGGGCGCATTCCCGCCCGGCTTCGCGTAGGACGCAAACCATGCGAGAAGTCATGCGCCGCACTGCGAGCACTGTGTATCCGACCCGTACCGGGGCATTCCCTGCCGCAACCTTCTTCACCACTGAGGCAGAGTTGGACTACATCCGCACCGTGCAAGCTGACTACCACGGCACATTCGGCATCTGTGTCTGCCCCGCCGATAGCTTCTGGATACACCAAGCCGATGTCCGGCCTGCCGAGGCTGACGATGGCCGCTAAAGCGCCTCGCAAGCCACTCCGGGAGCGCATCCTTGATGCCGAGACACGCGGCAGCCGCTGGCTTGCCGATGGCAACGCTGCACGCGAAGCGGGTGACACAGCGAAGGCGGACGAGTGCTACGCCAAAGCGCAATACTGGCTCGACAGGGCGAATCTGCTGTCGGGCCGTTCGGATCGGCCTGCGCCGAAGCAATAGGACACGCAGACGATGGAGAAGCAACAACGTGGCCTCACAGTTGAGGCGGTGCAGAAACTGGTGGATGACTTCCTTGCCGAGTACAACGGCAACATCCCTGTCACCCCAGTGATTCAGGATAAGCAGGAGGACATCTATGGCCCACGAGCATCCCGAGAAGCCATCGGCTTCCGCATCGACGGAGCCTACCACCCCGCCCGGCATCTCTTTGCCCTTGCAGCTTCCAATATGGGTGACGAAGGGGCCGTCCGGCGAGCCTTGCGCCACGAGTTGCTCGGGCACTACGGCCTCAACACCTTCAAGCCTGCTGAAAAGCGTCGCCTCCTGCATGATGTTCTGGAAACGGAAGCGGAACCGTCCCTGAGCCACGTCTGGCACCGGGTCAAGCGCGACTATGCCGACAAGTCACCGCTCCATCAGGCCGAGGAAGTATTCGCCTTCGTCGCGGAGGAAGAACGCTCGTTCTTCGGCAGGTGCTGGGACAAGGTTCGAGCCAGCTTCCAGAAGGCGCTGCGCGTCACCGGGCTGGCCGATGGCCCGCTGACGCTGCACGAACTGCGTGAAGCCGCCCTCGATGTCGCCGATGGCATCCGCAAGGGCGTGCGCATCCAGCAAACCTTTCCCAAGAGCGACCACGCCCAGTTCAGCAGGGTCAAGGAAGGCCAGTACCGTCAGGCGGAGCGAGCCGACTGGGGCGACTTTCCTGCGGTAGTCCGCAATGCCGATCTCAAGTCTCTGGAGAGGGAGCCGGAATATCTCGCGGCGAAGGCAGGTGATCGAGAAGCTGCCCTCGCGATGGTGGATCGAGTGCTGACCGACGAGACAATCGAGGGAGTGCGCCGCCTGCTCGGCGACCGGCGCGACGTGCGCATCACGCCCGTGCTGGCCGAAGAAGCCAGCGGACGCAACAAGATTCCGCTGATGATGGCCGAAGTCCTCGCTCACCGCCTTGGCGTCGAGGTGGAATACGGCATCTGTCAGGTGGAGCGGGTGCATCGCACAGGTTCTACTGCCGATCACCGGCTCGCATTCAGCCCAACCTTCGACGGCGAGGTTGAGCCGGGCCGGTTGTATTTCATCGTGGACGACACGCTCGCGATGGGCGGCACTGTGGCCGCACTACGCGGCTACATCGTCAATCGCGGGGGCCACGTCCCCGGCGCTGCCGTCATGACCGCCCACGAGGGCGCAGTCAACCTCCCCGCGTCCCAAAACATGCTCGACCGCATCCGGGCCAAGCATGGTGACGCGATGAATCACTACTGGAAGGAAGAATTCGGATATGGCATCGACCAACTCACCCAAGCCGAAGCAGGGCACCTCCGGGCAGCCGCCTCGGTTGACGCCATCAGAACTCGCATCGCTGCGGCAAGAGATGCAGCAGGATGGCCTGTGGGCCAAGCAGATGCTGGCCCGCAAGACCCCGCCCTCACGCTGACGGGCTTCGACCGTTACCGCGAAGCCCAGATCAGCCGCGCCCAACGGGCATTCGACCACGCTCACGACGCATTCTGGGGCTGCGGGGACACTCTCCCGGCGATCCGCGCCGAGATCGAGCAGAAAGCCCATGCCGAAGGCGTCGATCCGCGTGCATTGCTCGCGACCGTGTTTTCAGACGAGCCGCCTTTGGCCTACGCCCAACGCATCACGGACGCCATCGCGGCATCGCCCGAGGCGCAGACGCTCGAAAAGAGCGTGCGCCATGCTCGCCGACACCTTGACAAACAGCTTCGTCGCACGCCCGGCCCGGCACCCGCCGCCGAGGGCGACGAATGCGCCTTGGACTCATAAGGACGCACACCATGCTCTCCGCTGTCACCTCTCGCCTGTCCGTCGAATTCCACTTGAACGAGAACACGCTACAGGCCCGGCATTGCCTGACCGCCAATCCTCTGCGCTACCACGATGGATTCACCCCTTCCGATTCCGAGGCTGGCTGGAAGCAGGTCATGGCCTTCGGCGCAGAGGACACGACCGACGACGAGATCGAGTCCCAAAAACTCACGCTCGTGGAGCGCCACCGCGCCTTCTGGCTTGAGCTTCTGGATCGGTTCTCTGGCAACTCCATCATCTGCGACGGGCACCACTACGTCAGTCACGACTTAGGCACCGGCATGGGCTTCTACGGTGAAGCATTCCGGGTGGATTGGCTCGACACAACCCGCCCTCCCCTTGTCTGCAACCTATCGACACAAGGCCCGATCCCCGGCTGGTTGCGACCACAACTCCCGGACAATGCCACCATCACCAACCTCGACTACCTGCTCGACGAGCGCCCGGTGCTGTCACGCCGCCGCATCCGGCGTCACCTGATAGCCGCTGGCCTGCGCCCATCCGAAGCGTCCGCGTTCCTGCGTGAGCATGACGAGCGCCGCTATTACAGCAGGGAGTCACATTACTGGCCCAGCCGAACCCTCCGCGACCTGATGAAGCGCAAACGCCGCCATGCGGCTCGCTGGTTCCCGCTGGATGTCGCCATTGCCTGACCCTCAGCAGCCTCAAAAGGAGAACAACATGCCGCCGCTGCTCAAGACCATCATCAACGCCATCCAAGAAGATTTCGGGCGACCTGCATCGCTCTACGCGCTGCTCGACGCCCACCAAGACCTCACCGCCACGCTCGGCGAGCCGCCCCGCGACATCGCGTCCGAAAGCGTGGCACGGTGGCATGAATGGGGTGAAACGCCGTTCAATCACTGGCCGCGCCGTGCTCGCGGCGAAGTGATGGGCTGGCGTTATGTCGGGGGGACTTACAGCAGCTTCTACGTCAATCGGGAAGAGTTCGCCAACTTCGGCTCCTGCGAGGTTACGGAAGACTGGGAATGCGACATCCAAGATGTCACGGGCCTCGCGGCCTCGAAGTCCGAACTAAAGGACTTCGACACCCTCGACCGCATGGTGGAAACCAACTCGCGGAACATGATCGAGCCGATCACCGCCGACAAGCTGCGCGAAAACCTCGCATGGAGCGAGATTCGCATCCTGCATCGCGACTACCCGTCCGACTTCTTCGCCCGTTACCTGTGGGATGGCCGGGTGTTCCTCATCAACAGCGGTGGCTCACACCACTTCGCCGCAGCCCGCTACATCGCTTCTCGAATCGGTGCGCCGGTTCCGCTGCGCGGCAAGCTGCGCACCTACGCCATCAACGAGATGGCCGTAGCGAGCCTCCAGCGCGACTACGAGATGTTCGTGATGGCAGACATCCCGAAAGCCACGCTCGGCTTCCACGATGCCATGCAGAGCTTCCGCGCATCCTACCTGTGGCAGTATCTGCCGCGCCCGTACCGGGACAGCCGCGCCATCCTGCTTCCGAGAGCAGACGCACGCTCGATGAAGGTGGCCGCAGCACTGCACGAGGCCGGGTTCTTCGACCTCGGCCTGCACCTGCGCGGACTGGCGGCACGCCAGACCCACGCCCATTCCCTACCCTGACCACGCGCCCAAGGGACGGCCCGCACGGGCCGTTCGCCTACACCTCGGTACTGCCCACCCAGCGCCCGCCAATGAAGGCGTCAGCGCCACCATCGGTCTTGCCCGCCAGTTCCTGCGCCGTCAGCACGAGGGCCGGATGCGTCCAGCCGCCATCCGGCGCGGCAACCGCCGCAATCTCCGCCCCATCAAGATCGCGCACCGTCAGCATCATGTTGCGCACAGGCCCGAGAATGTCCGGTTCCCGGTCGTGCTGGATGTCAGTGACAAAGCAAATCATCTCTACCCTCCCGCTGGAAACACGTCCCAGCCTCGCGAACTCCGCGCCATCGGCGCTGAGAAAGCATCACTCCGCTTCGAGCGGATCGTCTCGCGGTGATCCTGCACGATAAGCTCCAGCCCCTCCGCAGGGGCCAGAACAAGGCCAGACTCATAGAAGCGAAGGCGCTTCGGTCTGGCTTCGCCCCGCGTGAAAACATAGGCCCGCATGTCCACAAACGGCTTGTGTGCGACCAACTCGCCCTGCGGATTGCGTTGGAACCAATCTTCCAGCTTTCGCTTGTCCTCATCGGAAAAGCTGCCGCACCGCTTCACCAGATCAGGCAACTCCGTAAAGCGCCTTGATGCCTTGGCCGGTGCCTTGGCCAAGTTCAGGCGCTCCACGCCGAACACCACCTTGGGCACAGCCATCCAGCGCGGCGTTTTCCCGCGACACTCGTCGAAGATATGGTCGGACACTGCGGCCATCACCTCGCCAAGCGACAGCGCGAACGCCGTGACCGCCTCGTGATCGCCGATGTAGATCGGAAGCTCGCCGCACTTCTTCATGCCCTTTGGGGGCCAGTGTGCGAGCTTCCAGTTGAGCAGCCGGTCGCCGGGGCTGCCCGCTGATTGCGCCATTGCGGCCTCCTGAAAATGCAGTTTAGGCTATTTGCACAATCATACGACCAAACGAGCGCGGCCACCATCTGTAATAACCAGTGGCTATATGCGTTTGCGGCAGGCAAAAAAATCCCCCGGTCGCCGGGGGGGAGATAGAGGGAGGAACCTATCTGGGCTGGGTGCTGAGGCGACCGGGGGAGCGGCGGTAACGAGGAGGGAAAGACCCCGAACTGCCGCCACCCCTCGATAGTCCCACATCAGAAATTTGTCGTCAATGATTTCTGACTATCGCTTGTTACGGGGTGTTAATGTCCTGTATTTCGGCATCATCCATGATGTATCGCTCAGCGCCCTTGATGTGCTCATCGGACACCGCTCCCGAATCCTCCGGCATGGCGTCCGAAAGACCCAGTGGCGTGAGCACGAAGTCGTCATCACTATCGGCACTGGCCGCCACCTGCTGCGCTGCCGGGCTGCTTTCGATGAACGCCTTGACGTACTCCCCGGTGATAGGACGCCGCCCCTCTTCGCCGAAGATCATGGAGCGGATTTCGGTATCGGTCTGCTGCTTCGTCCAACCCTCCTGCGTGCTCTTCGCAATCAACTGCTGATAGCGGCCACCCAGTTCCTGCAATGCCAGCTCGATCTGCTCCACCGGGTACAAGTCGGCCCCTGCCTGCCGCACCTGATCGCAGAACCGCTCCCACTGCTGCTGCCGGACATCCGCCGTCCGCATCTCATCGACGATGCTCCGGGCCAGCATGGTATTCATGTCGTCAGCCGTGTAGCCGTTCTTCTTCGCCGCGTTCATCACCTCGGTGAATTGCGGCTCGATCAGGCCCAGCGCCTTGTCCACCACCGCTTCATCCACACCGAACTTGCGTGCCTCACCACGCACGGTCTGGTCGAACGCCACCCAGCGCGGATCGTCACGACCAGTTCGCACCTGAGCCTTCGCCTCCGGTGGAATGAAGTTCGGCAAGTCCTTACTGATCCCGCTGTCGAGCTTGCGCTTCGGCGGCTCCTTCGGCAGCAGGTTGTCGGCCATGCGAGCTTCGACAACCTCGCGCAACTCGGGCGCATACTCGAAGATGTGATCCACGATCTTCTCGGCGTCACGAGCGGCCCGGAAAATTTCATGCTTGTCGCCCTTGAGCACCTCCAGCCAGCTTCCGGTGTACTTCGCGTGATTCTGGATGCGCCCCTCCACGCCGACCATAGAGGTGAGGAACATCGAGGCGATCTCCGCCCGCAGTTCCTCCTGCGCATACTCCGGCGAACCGAACGGGCGCTTCTCGTCGGGCGCACGCCGGGCCAAGCGCGAGTGATGCCCCGTCCAATGGGCAAGCTCATGCAGCACGGTGGCGTAGTAGTCGCCCTCGCTCTTGAAGCTCTCGCGGGGCGGCACGACGATCTTGTCCTGCCCGTGGGTGTAGTAGGCCGCGTTCTCCACCACGCCGAAGCCTGCGCGGCTGACCGCCGTGTGCTCGATCTCCGCACCCGTCGCGGCGATCAGCTTCTCGGCCAATTCGTTCGGCTGCCAGCCGATTTCCCGCTTGATCTCCGGCAGACCAACAATGTCGCTGCCGTTGAATACCGTCGCGAAGAACACTCGGGGCTTGCGGCGCTGCTGCTCCTGCTCTTCCTCGGCAGCCTCGTCCGCCTCGACGCGAGGCAAGGGCTTGCCCTGCTCGTCAACCTCCGCCTTGCGCGACGCTTGCGGCTGGCCCCAGTCCCAGTATTCGACGTAGGCCGCCTTCGCGCCCTTGCGGACGCTGTAGCCTGCATCGTTCGCCTGCTTGAGCGTCATCCAGCGCGGATCATCAGAGCCACGCTTGATCTGCTCCAGCAGCAGGTTAAGGACGTTGCCGCCCTTGTACTTGATTCCCGTGCCGGGGTTGAAGGGCCGGGTCGCCATGTTGTCCCAACCACGCTCCCACGGCAGGCCATCATTCTCTTCGATGCTCTCGATCAGCGCATTGGTCAGGCGCTGACGGAAATCCTCACGCGCAGCCATGCTCAATCCCCCTGTTCGACGATCTTCTCGCCGTCAAATACCGGCGATTGCATGATGGTGTCCGGCATCCCCGGCTCCCACATCTCCGTGGGCAGACGCTCGCCTGACTCCACCACGGCTTCAATGTCTTCTTCGCGCATACAAGCTCCTATTACCTTTCAATGTCCGCAGCTTCTTCCTGCTGCTATCTCGGTTCAAACACGAAATCGACCTTGGCCTTGTCCGGCGACAGGCGCAGGCCCGCGCCGAACTTGCTCTTTGTCCGGGTGCTCACGAAGCCATGCACAGCAGGAAGCTCCCCCTGCCGGATCAAGGTCGCCGCCTCCGAGTCCGACAGCGGTCGCCCCGCAATCACCTTCCATAGCTTGAAGTCGCCGTTGTCGCACACATACTGGGGATAATCGCCGCCGCGCACGCGCACCGTCCCGCCGCACTTCGGGCACGGCACGCCAAGGTCGGGCGCGGATTGCCCGGACGCCTGACCGGCTCCGCCGCCACTGGCAGGCTTGTCCTCGAAGACGAACTCGGCCTTGTGCTCCGCGTTCATCTTCAAGCCCGCAGAGAACTTGCGCTTGGACTTGCTCACGAAGCCGTCAAGCTGCTTGATCTCCCCGTCGCGGAACAGCCGCTCGGCCTCTGCGTCGGACAAGTCACGGCCAGCGATCTCGCGCCAGAACTTGAAGCCGCAGCCGGTCTTGCACTCGAAGGTGCGCTGATTGGACAGCACGTCGCTGCCGCACTTCGGGCACGGCACCGCAAGGATGCGCTCTTGCGGTGCGGGCATCTCGCCTGCCTTCTGGCGGATCACGTCGATGATGTTCCGGGTCATGGCGGCGATCTCTGCCATGAAGGCTTCGCGCCGGTACTGACCCTTCTCGATCTGCCGTAGCTTCTGCTCCCACTCGCCCGTCATCTTCGGGGAAGTCAGCGACTCGATCCCGTTGGAGTCGAGGAACTGGATGAGGCCCATCCCCTTCTGCGTTGGCACCAGATGCTGCGCTTTGCCTTCGCGCACGGCATAAGGCTCCTTGCGTCGCCCCTGCGAATCCTTGTCGCTCAGCAAGCCCTCGATGATGGAGGCCCGCGTGGCGGGCGTACCCAGCCCGCGCTCCTTCATCGCATCACGCAATTCGTCGTCATCGACCAGCTTGCCCGCGCCTTCCATCGCACCCAGCAGCGATTCTTCCGTGAAACGGGCAGGCGGCTTCGTCTGCATTGCCTTGGCTTCCACGCTGTCGGTACGCACGGCCTCGCCGGGCGCAACCGCGCAGAGCGCAGGCGTCTTGTCGTCGCCCGCCTGCTGCCCGTACACCTCAAGCCATCCGATCTTGACGAGCACCTTGCCGCTCGACTTGAACGACTCCCCCGCCACCACGGTGACACGGGTCGTCAGGTTGTATTCGGCTGCCGGATGGAACGCCGCAATGAAGCGGCGCACCACCATGTCGTAAATCTTCGCCTCGGCTTCATCCAGCCCGCTGGGCCGCGTGCCAGTCGGGATGATGGCGAAGTGGTCGCTGATCTTCGAGTTGTCGAAGATGCGCTTCTCCTGACGAACCCAGCCATTGCCGATCACCCGCCCGGCGTGCTCGGCATACGGAGAGCCGCCGAAGGTGCCCAACACCTCCTTCGCCTTTTCCACGTAATCCTCCGGCAGAGCCGTGGAGTCCGTGCGCGGATAGGTTGTGACCTTGTGCTTCTCGTAGAGCGATTGCGCGATGTCCAAGGTCTTCTTCGCGGAGAACTTGAACTTCTTGTTGGCCTCACGCTGCAAGGTGGTGAGATCAAACAGCTTGGGTGGTGCGCTGGTCGTGGTCTTCGATTCATCCTTGACCGAACTGGGCGAAACGCCCCGGCACTTGGCTACAATCGCGTCCGCCTGCGCCCTGTCCCAGAATCGACTGCCAGCGGCTGCCGCGTCCTCGTCGCCCTCCGCAACCTCAACGGGGGCCGAGGCGCTGAACCATCTGCCGACATAGGTGCCCGCCTGCGCCCCAAAGGTCGCATGGACTTCCCAGTAGTCCTTCGGAACGAAGGTTTTGATCTCCTGCTCACGATGCACGAGGATGGCGAGCGTCGGCGTTTGCACCCGACCCGCCGTCATCATTTCGTAGCTCTGGGTTTGCCGCTCGCGCAGCCGTGTCACACCACGCGAGCCGTTGATGCCTACCAACCAGTCCGCCTCACTGCGACACTTCGCGGCGTCGCTCAGCGCGTCGAACTCGGAGCCTGAGCGCATCGAGCGGTAGGCATCGCGGATCGCGTCCGCAGTCATCGACTGCAACCACATCCGCTTCATCGGCTTGCGGCAGCCCGCGTACTCGTAGATCAGGCGGAAAATGAGTTCACCTTCTCGCCCGGCGTCGCAGGCATTGACCACCTGAGCGACATCGGGCCGGAGCATCAGCTTGAACAGCATTTTGAGCTGCGCCTTGGTCTTCTCAATTGGACGCAACTCGAACCGAGCAGGAATCACCGGCAGCGACGCGAGGTCGCGGCCCGCCGTCGCCGCCTCCGGCGCGTGGATTTCCACCAGATGTCCAATCCCCGAAGAGATCACCGCAGACGGGCTTTCCAACCACCCTTCCACCTTCGAGAACCCGCCCAGTGCATCCGCGATTTCGCGGGCCACCGAGGGCTTCTCGGCCACGATCAGCATCTTGCCCATGTCACCCTCCTGTTACGCCACGCAGAACTTCTCGGCGTACCCGTGAATGCGTGCGGCAGCCTGCTGCTGGGACTGGGCCTGCTCACACGCCCAATCCAGCACCCCGTCATCCGGCTCGTAGGCGTCGCCTGCCCCCTTCTGTGCGGCGAACCAGAGCACCCGCATCACGAAGAGAGGGTCGCTATCCAGCCGCGTATCAAGGCGACGGCGCAGGAAGGCGATCACCTTGCGCGTTGCCCGCTGCAACCCCTTCGCCGCGCTGAACTGAGCGAACGTCCCGATCTCCACCGGATTCATGCTGGGATGAATCACCAGCGGCGTTGCCTCCTTGGCGTCCAGCATGTCCCAAAAGGTCACGCCGTCCTTGCAAACCATCACCACCTTGCGGCCTCCGGCCAAATCATCGACCTCAAGGAAGGTTCCCGGCTGGAATCTCATAGTCTTCATCATGAACAAACCCTTGTTGTTGGACGGCTGAACCCACCGCGTTCAACCCGCAAATTTCAATCATATCGGCAACCATTTGAGACGGCGGCTTTTTGTTGTTGTCGATATAGTTTTCAATCATTTTGGATATATTTTGATGCCCGAAAAGCTCGCCGATCTGGGCACTCCACTCTCGCCCCTTCTTAGTCAATTCAAAGGATTCATCGACCAGATCACGGCTCAAAAACTTTTCGACGTGGGTAACAACTGTAGATGGCCTTCCAAGCTCATTCCTGCTCATGAAGTGCAGCAGGCTCTGCTCCTTCGTCCATGCTTGGAAGCCCGGCTCGACCGGCCCGGCCTCCCACAGCCGCTCCCCAGTCGGAATGACACGATGCCAGCGCAGCGTCGCCACCTCGGCAGGCAACGCCGCCAAGTCGGCAAGACGGGGCGTCTCGAACTGGCAAGGAATGCCGCAGTCGATCAGATTGCGGGTCAGATGCACCAGAACCTGCTCTTCGAGAGATAGGAGGTCAAAACGCCGGTTCACAGGAACATCAAGCGCCATCGCGTTTGGCGCTTCGTGGGTGTGCTCCCCGCCCGGTTGCCGAATTGCCCGGAATCGGCTGGGGTCAAACCCGGCCCCATTCATCCGGGCAATGGCCTGCAAACGTCTAAAGGCATCTGGCGTGATCGCGCAGTCTTTCGCTCGCGGATAGGTCATTTGCCCGCGCTCGTACAGCGACTGCATCGCCCGAGCCACCGACCCGATACCCTGTCCAGTCGCCATGCTGGCCGAGAGTAGAATTTCATCGTGGTTCATCACCCGGCCAGCGAGCGTCGCCATCTCGCTCCGCCCGGCTTCGGCCACGCCATCCACCACCGCATCGGCGGGGACATCTTGTCCGGCGAACACAGGCACCTTCGCGATCCAGTCGCCCTTGGCGTCCGCCGCTTGCAGGGAATAGGTCATCACCCCGACCACGGGATGCTGCTCTTGCAGCATCAGCAGCATCGACCCCTGCACCCGGCCAACCGCCCCGGTATCGTTCGACATCGAGCCGATCAAGCGGTCGATGATCCTGCGGGCATCGCCTCGGGCTGCCGACAACTCATCGAACGGGGCGGCAGCCGCAAGCGCAGCCTGAATCTCGCCCGGCGCAAGCGCCTTCAAGCGCACTCGCAGGGCGCGGCTGCGATCTTCCTCATCCAGACAGAAGCGCAACACATCGCGGGCGATCACATCGCCCTCTTGGTCATCGTCGGTCGCAATGTAGATGCGTTTTGCTGCCTTGGCGGCCTTGCCGATCTCCGCTGCCAGCCGTTCCTTGTCGGGCTTCAAGCGGTAGGCCGTCTCGCGGTACTCCGAATCGACCGCAAGCGGCTTGAAGCCCTCCGGGTTGGTGCCGATGTGGCCCACGGTAGCCATGACCTCCACATCGCGCACCCCGGCACGCCAGAGCATGTTGGACATGCCCTTGCGCTTGCCGGGCGCTTCGATGATGAAGAGGTTGCTTGCCATGATGCCAGTCTCCCTACATCGCCAGATGGCTGTCATCAGCAGCCGGTGCCCGCTCCGGGGCGTCCGGCAGGCGATTCAAGCACACGCCACCCAGAACATCCCCATCCGGGGCATTGAGCAGGAACCCGCCTTCCGCACCCGCAGCGGCAATCTTCTCAGCCGCCGTGGTGATGCTGGCCGCGATCTGGGCATTCGGCCCGGCCTCGCCCTGAAAGGCGTCGCGACGCAGGTCAAGCTCTACGCGAACGCGGCCATTGGCACCAGACGAGACTTCAACCGGCTCACGCGGCACGCTATCAACGCGCTCTACCCGCCCGACCGCATTGCCGTTGGCATCATGCAGGGCAAAGCCAGCCCCAACGCCATCGACCCACACGCGCTCCGCTGCCTCCAACAGAATGCGCTTGATTTCACTGTTACGACCGATGTCAGCAAACGCTGCCGTCTGCGTGTTCTCCAGCGTGACAAGCACGAACCCCGCAAGCCGGTTTTCGGCTCCCGGCTCGGGAAGGTGCCCCTTCGCCATCCAGCCCCATCCCGAGCAGTTCTTGTCCTCCCATGCGCCCTCCGGGATTTCCGCCAAAAGGCGGGCTTCATCGCCCACCCTGACGGCGCTGACGCCACCGAAGGAAGCGCGCATCAGGGAGATGGCATCCGAGCGAGCGTCCCGGTCGCTCATGCCCTCTTCCAGCTTCACGATGGCCGTGTACTTCCCAAGGGCGGTGTCGGTGTTGAAGCCCATGAAGCGGGCCTGTTCGCGGGTCACGACAGCGGGTTGCTCCTTGCCCTTGGCGGCCTGCTTTTCCGCCGCGAGCCGCGCTTTGATGCGCTCGGCAAGGAACTCGGCAACCGCTGCCGCATCTTCCCCGCTCACCGAGAAATCGCCCCTGTGCGTATTGACGTTGAACCCCGACTCCATCGCCGGAATCAGGGTCTTCAACGCCACCTTGGCATCAGCACTGGAAAAGCTGATCTGGTAGAGCTTCTGCGTCCCCATGCAGAAGCCCTCACGCCAACTCGGGATCGTCGTCGGAGAAGCGGCGCTCGTATTCCTCGAACGGCACGCGCCCCTCCACCACGGCACGAAGATCGCTCTTCTCGTCGCGGTTCAGTTCGCGGAACAGCGTCTCGCGCACCGACTGCGGCGACTCGTAGCCATCCGCGATCTCACCCTTGGCATTCACCAGCCACACATCGCCTTCACCCTGACCGTAGCCCGGCTCAAAATCCGGCGCGGTCACGATGAAACGGTACTCGCCATCCGCGATACCAGACCAGCCATCCTCGGCCAGATACACCCGACCCGAGTTCATCGCCTCGTTCATGTCGATGACGCCATCCTTGGCGAGCGACGGCTCTTCGCGGTACTCGAACTTGCCGACCATGTTGCCGTTGGTGTCGTGCAACGCGAACACATGCTCGCCGTCCCGCACTTTCTCCGCCGCTCCGCGCAGGAGAAGCGACACTTCCAGATTGGCGTCATGCTCGAACGCCGCGTTGCCCGTCTCGATGGCGAGACGCACGGTGCCATCCGGCACGTCTCCGGTCGGCGTGACCGTAGTGACCTCGACGCGGCCAACGCGGTTGCCGTTCACATCCCGCAGCGCGAAATCCGCATCACCGATGCTGGCGTGACTGGCGATATTGTCTGCCGCCTCGTCGATGATGCGGGCCACTTCCTGATCGCGGCCCAGATCAACGAACGCGGCATTGCCCGTCTCTTCAATGGTCAGCACCACGTACTCGGTCTTGGCCGGATACGCATCCCAGAACGGCTCGTCACCAAGCGCCTTCACGCGCTCAGGGTTCAGGGGCACCTTGTAGCTGCCGGTGATGCTGTCGGCACGCCCGGATTCAAACTTCACGCCCACCGTGGTGCCACGCGGGTCATAGACGAAATGCGGCCCTTTCACGTTCGGCACGCCATCCAGCAGTTCGGTGATCTGCTGCTCAATCGCTTCGCGGGCCTGCTCCTGCCGCTTACTCAAGCCGCTTTCACTGACATCCATGTTGGCCAGCTTGAAGTGCTGTGCAGCCAGTTCATGCAGCCGCTCGTTGAGTTCCAGCGCCTGCGGCAGATGCAGGTGCGTTTCGTAGTGGATGACCTCGATCCAGTCGCGTTGCTCGGGAGTCAACTTGGCGAGCTTTTCGCGGTTGATCTTCGACTGCTCTTCGATCTCGCGCTGGTTGTCCTTCATCGCTTGCGCCACATCTGGGTGATTGCCCCAGCGGGCTGGATTGGTCTTCTGGAAGATGCGCAACTGCGGCACCTCATGCACCGGAATGGTGATCCCCATGTGGTGCTTGCCGTCACGCTCTCCGGTATCCCATTCAGGCGAGAAGCCCTCATGCCGCAGCCAACCGTACATGTTCTCCGCTTCACTGCGGAAGCCGTTGGGGAAGTCATAGACCCGCTCACGGATGCTTTTCAGCAGCTTCAACGTCTCGGCGTACTTCTCCTTCGCGTAATCCTGAAAATCACGAGCCACGTAGGGGCCGCTGTCGGGCCACCGTTCGGCAAGGTGGTCACACACCTTCTTCGCCGACTCCGGCGTCATGAAGCTGACCCCATTCAAGTCCGGGCTGGGCAGCTTCAACTGGATCGCTGGCTCGCCGTTGTTGACGGTCTGTGAGAAGGCTCGCTCGTGCTTGTCCAGCACGATGATCCGCTCGCCGAGCAGCGTATTTTCGTGGCGACGCGACGTTTCCCCCCAACCTTCAAGGGACTTCATCAGCGCACCGACCACCTCGGTCTTGGCCTCTTCGGTGACGGTCGCCCGCAGCGAGTTGATGCGAGGCTCCAACGCCTCCATCACCCGCGCCAAGCCCACATTGGCTTCACGATTCACAGCGGTGAACGGGTCGCCGGAAACCGACACCACGCCACCGGACGAAGCACCGACAACCAGCTTCTCACGCCCGCCCACCTCGACATCGGCATATTCCCACGGGGCGACGCTGCCAGCGGACGGACGCCAAGTCGGCTCCGGCAGGCCCAGCTTCGCCAGCGCCACACCCGCCAACTCCTTCGCATCGTCGAGCGTCTTGGCTTCGCGCCCAGCCTCCCAAGAGGCGGACGGCTCGGGGAAGTAGTCGCGCTCTGCCAGAGGATCAATGGTTCGCTGCTCCGGGGCTTCCGGCTCCGGGGCGCGGTACTTGGTGAGCCACTCGGGGCCGAGGGTGTTGCGCACCTGCTGCAATGCCGCCGCATGATCGGCGCTCACACCCGGATAACTGGCGCGTTCCCAGTTCGCCCGCAGGGCGGACTTCCAGTTGCGACCCTTGGCTTCGCGGAAGGCGTCCAGAGCCTCCTGCTGAGGCTTGGTCAGGCCAGCATCGTTCACCTGCCCGGCATCTGCCGACACATCGCGCTGCGCTTCGGCCACCCACGCCTCAGACATCTTCTTGGCTGTCGCAAGGGCGTCCTCCGCGTCCGTGGTGTAGTACGCCATCTCTTCCTGCTTTTCCTCGCACCATGCCGTGTTCTTATCGGGATAACGCTCGGACAGGCGGTACAGGTTGATCGTGACACGCCACTCCCCGTCCGCATGAAGTGCGGTCATACCGGGAAGGGCTTTAATTGCATCTCGTGTTTCTTTGATAGAAGCCATCATTTCCTCTCAATCGCTCACGCGGCAGCGCCACGTAACCCTTCCCCGAAAAAGCGCAGGGCGTCCTCAAGACGCCCTTGTTTTTCCGGGGTGATGTATGCGTCGAAGTTCATGTCCATGTTGGACTCGGACATGCTGTTCACTTCGGCCTCGTCGTCATCGAGCACCACGGTCACATGCAGCAGATTCACCGCCGTCTCGCCGTCGCGCTCAAGAAGACCGAACTCGATCACGTCATCGCGGTCGGTGAAACTCGCGAAAACGCCCTGCTGATGATCGCCGCGAACACACCAGTGCTTGCTGAATTCCTCGACACCATCCTCACGGCGAACGCCGCCCTCACCGGCAACCTGCGGCACCGGCAGGCTGTCCATGAAGGCGGCGATGCGCTCGCGTAACTGTTGGCACGCCGGGCTTGTCATGAGCGACCTCCTTCCTTTTATTCGGGGATCAGGCGCGGCCAGTCGAACACGGCTGCGTCGCCAGTCATCGCCTCGATGTTGGCAAAGCGCACCTCAACCGGGTGCGACTCCATCCACGAAGCACGCTTGTGATACAGGTCGATGAACTTCACCAGTTCGTCGATGTTCGGGAACTGGGCGTGGCGCAACGCGCCAAGCGTCACCAGTTCAATCGGCAGGCCGCGCTGGTAAAGCGCCTTGACCACCTCGGCAGGAGCCTTCTCCTGCACTTCGGTGTGCGTCTGGCCCACCACCACCGGATTCATGTCCGCGTAGATCATCTGGCCACGGCTGCTGTTCGCGCCGATGGACATGCCTTCGGCACCGTGCTTGTCGATGTCCTCGAAGTGGTAGCGAACCACTTTCAGCAGCGCACGGCCAAGACCGTTGCGCTCGTATTCCGGCAGATCAACCTCGACCAGCGACAGATTCGGAACATCCACCATCTCGCGATCCGGGTCGATGAAATTGCCAAAGGCAGCCGTTTTCGCCTTCACTGCACCCGTCTTATCTGCATAACTCATGTCAGCACCCTTTCCCCATGAATACACGGCGTAATGGTACGCCTACCCATACCAAAAATCAATTTTTTGATATGTTGTTAGTTTCGTGTCGTTATGGATTTTTGTCAAGCTAGAAGCCGGGGTTGTACCCTCCTTGTCGGTGCATCGGCTCGTAATCCCACGGCCCCCGCTCCGGCATCCCCATCCGGCTCGGGTCACGGAACTCGATGTACGCGCTCGGGTTCTGCCCGATCTTGTCCACCACCTTCAACAACTCCCTGCCGACATTCGTGGGCTGATCGCCAACCGTCGCGAACTTGATCTCCTCGATCCCCTTCCGCATCAGGTTCGCCACCTGCAACGCTGCTGGCTTACCGCTCAACCCCTCAAGGTGCGTCATCGCCCCGGAGAGCTTCGCCATGCTCACGTAGGCATGACGGGCGTGCCGCTCGATGTCCGGCTTCTCGCCGTTCTCCAGCGCCTTCTTGATGTACTCAGCAAGCTCTTGCAGGTGTCCGCCATATCGCGCCGACTCCGCCTCGAAAAAGGTCTTCGCCGCGTCGATGTAGCCTTTCAGGTCTGCTCCACGGCCTGCGGCCTTCTCGGTTGCGTAGCTGGCACGAGTGAACTCGACCAGCGCCTGCGTCTTTTGCCTGCGCATTTCCTCCGGCGACTCGCCAGACTCGACCAGCGACGTGTGCAACTCGCGCAGTTGCGGCAAGTGCTCTTTGATAGCCCGGTTGACGTAGCCGTCCTGCAACCACAGGAGCACGTTCCGGTCATAGCTGCCCGAACGCTCCATTTCTTTGAGGTCAGGGATGACCAGCTCGGGAATGATCGGCTCACGGTAGAGCGATGGCTGTTTGGTTTGTGCGGCGGTACTCATAGGCTGTTATCTCCCGAGGCTGGGTGCAGGTGCGTCATCTGCACTGACGGCAACGGTGGTCGCCGTGTAGTTGGTGTGGGTGTCGAGGTTGAATTCAGGACGGAGCAGCTTGGCAGCCGCCTCGAACAGAAGTGCGAGGTCTTGGCGACAGTCCATCACCTCGCCGTCGAACACCTCCGTGATGAATGGGGCCACCTCGAAGAAGCGAGGCGCGGGCCGCTCCGGGATCGCGTGCAACGGGAAGACAGGATTCGGCTCGCGCATCTCGAAGCGATAGCCGAAATCCCCGACACCCAATCGCCGGGACAAGTCCTGCGCAATACACAGGATCGACGGCAGCGCCACCTCGGCCACATCGTCCGCGTGCATCACGCCGCCATCGTAGGCAAAGCCCCGCCCAGCCTTGATCTCCTGATCCGCCAAGCCCGTCACCAATCGTCGCAATTGCGACTCGAAATCTTCGTTCGCCATAGCCGCTCCCTTCCGGTTATTGCGGCCTTTGCCGCGATTCAAGAATGAGGTTTGCTGTATCCAGCATTCGATCCATCGCCGCACGATGCCCATCGAGCACATGGTCGTATTTCATCCCACCAAGGTGCTCGTACTGGGCAATCACAACCGACCGATCCAGTTCCGGCATCTCACGAAGCCGCAACACGTCACGATAGGCTGCGGCCTTGTAGACCTCGCACATCAGGCCCACGCTGACGCCGTACATGCGCTGCAAGACGGCCTGCTCCGCAAATGCAGGCGCAGCAGCGGACGCGAGCAGGCTTGCGTGCATCTCGGCCTGCTCGACCACCGCACGCAAAAGCCTGCCCACCATTGCGTCGGGATTCGTCTGGTAGTAGTCGAAAAGATTGACCAGCCCGTAGAGCTTGGGGATGGCCTCAAGGACACACAGTCGCCGGGCGGTCGCCATGTCAACCCCCGCCGAATCGCGCTCGAACCGCTCCGGCTGCATCTTGACGGTCGCATCAAGCAGCTTGGCGATCATGCCGGGAGGCAGGAGACGCGACTTGTCAGGATCGACCCGTCGCCACTTCCATTCCTCGGTGACGACATCCAGCATCGCACTGGTGACTGCATTGAACACTGACGGGAAGTCAGGCGAATCCTTGTCCGCACCGACGACCGCAAGCCCCACCTGCCGCAACGACGATAAGCGCCGCATGACCTCCGTCATGCTGCGCAAAAGCTCTTCGTCATCAAGTTCGGCACTCGTCGCTGTCGCAAGTCCAACGATGCGCGAAGCCAACTTCAATCCCGCGCAGCGCCGACGCACTTCCGCACCGGCCACACGCCGAAGCTCATCAGCATCTACCTCGACAATCGCACTGTCATCATCCAGCGACGCATCGAGGCTTTGCAGGGCCGCAGGATCGAATCCGCTCACGGATTGAACCTCGGAGCAGGGTCAACATCCTGCCCGTGGTCATGAGAAATGATGCGCTCGCGAACGAGCGTATGAATGGCGACACGCTCCGTGAGGCGACGCCGACGCCCCATCATGGATTCTTGGATGGCAAGAGACAGGGGCCGCTTGATCGGGGTTTTCTGTTTATCCATAGCCAATCTCCGAGATTACATGAGCAAAATTGTACTCAATTATCGCGGTTTTTGACAACGACGACTAAACAGACATCAGAAAATTGTCGTTATGCCTTATGAAGCCAGCACTGACGCGCTCCGCTTGTCGCCCATCCGAAACCCGGCGCTCACAGAGCGTCAGCTTTCGGATGGGTCTACGCCCGCACTGCTCATTTTTTGGGCAATAACGAAGAACTCGATCAGCACGGCGAACTACACACCTACCCCCATGCTTTATCCACAGAATCTGGGGATAACCAATAGCCACACTCAAACCGCCGCCTCAACCACCCCGGCAAGCTCGTGATAACGCGCCAAGAACAACGCCTTGGCCTCCTTCGGCGCGAGCGGCACAATGCGCTCCGGCAAAGGGCGCACACCGACGATCAATTCCCACTCGTCATCGTGCTCCGGCATCAGATCGCGCTGCTCGGTCGCCAGCATGACCAAATCGGCCTGCTTCACGCATGGCGGGATACGCTCAATCCCGAACCGGGAAAGAACCGCCGCCTCCACACGCTTCTCGACCGACTGGTAGTCGGGCAGTAGCAGTTTGAGCGGCTTCACCATGTCGCCCACGAACGCCTCGCTGGCATCATGAAGAAGGCCAGCCAGCGCGTGCTCTTCGGGAACCAGCCGACTGACCAGCACCGAATGCTGGGCCACGCTGTAAAACTCCCGCGTGTGCCCGGCGAATCGGCAGATGTTCGACAAGGCGTGCGCCACAGCTTCCACCGTAAAGCGCGAGCCACCGGGACGCACAAAGTCGAAGTATTCCCCCTCGACCGTCAGAATGTCCGGGCGCATCATCCGATCACCTTCCGCTCACCCTTGCCGTCCATCGGCGTGACCACACCTTTTGCTTCGAGGGATTCAAGCAACCGCGCTGCCCGGTTGTAGCCGATTCTCAGCTTCCGCTGCACGAGGGAGATGGAAGCCCGACCCTCGGCCCGCACGATCTCGGCAGCCTCATCCAGAAGCTCGTCATCGCCCTCGCCAGCCGCCACATCAGCAGCCCCGGCCTCGCTCGGCCCATCACCATCCATCGAAAGCTCCTGCTGCGATGCAGCCGCCTTGGCCGCAGCCGCAGCCGCCTCGCGCTTGGTCTTCACTTCATCGACAGCAACGTGCGCCTTCACCAGTTCGAGCAGAGCAGCCGCATCAACCTCGATCTTCTTGCCCTCAAGCTGCCCCGGCTCCAGTCCCTCGAACTCCGCGAGCTTCCGGCGCGTCGCCGGATCAAGGCGCGTGACCATCACCTCCAGCGACCCGACGACCGTGGTCAACACTTTCGGGGGGAGGCTAGGCCCACGCATCACCCCTCGCGTGACCTTGGCCTTGCCCTGCCCCTTCGCCTCTTCGAGCTTGCCAAGCAGGAACGGCCCGGCATTCTCGCGATGCTCTCGAATCGCCTCGATTGCCGCATCGGCGGTGACGGTGCCCGCCCGCACCAACTCATGCACGTCATGATTCGCGGTCGCGAGCAGCAGCATCTGCTCGACCCGCGCCGGAGTCTTGCGCATCACTTCCGCGATCTTGGCGTTCGAGTGCCCCATCCTGTTCAGGCGCAGGTAGCCCATCGCCACTTCAAGCGGCTTGAGCTTCAAGCCTTCGGCGCTGCGCAGCATCACCTCGACCCGCTCGGTGTCGCCGCCCTTGAAGGACACGCAATCCACGAAGGCCAGTTCTGCCCCCCGCTCAATGGCGAGCAGCGCCCCACGGCGGCGGCAGTGCCCCTCAACGGGCACGATGCGCCCATCGACGGTCGTTCTGACGACGAGCGGCGGGACGTAGCGTCCGTTCGCGTAGGAGTCCGCAAATCCTTCGATGTGCGCGATCACCTCGGGGTCGCTGTAGTCGCGAAGGTTGAAGCCCTCTTCCTCATCGAGCAGACGCGGATCGACGCGGAAGAGGTCGGTTTTCTTTACACCGGCCACGCTGGG